>Ga0209632_10000044_pt1 | contig 119671 bp, 122 predicted proteins | sample COG_10_FD_184754 | JGI IMG/M metagenome (GOLD analysis project Ga0209632, IMG submission 184754) | Pelagic Microbial community sample from North Sea - COGITO 998_met_10 (SPAdes) (version 2) | ecosystem: Environmental > Aquatic > Marine > Neritic zone/Coastal water | place: Helgoland, sampling...
GACTATGGATTCATTCCCACTTTTAATATAAATAATACTATACAAATTACGAAACAATCCTTTCATTAACATAGCTCTAACACATATTCACCCGGATGGTAAATTTCCACATTACTACATAAGAACAAGAAAAAGACAATTTAAAAAATAAAAAACACGGTGTATAATTACACTTTTTTTCATTTTTTTTCATTTTTTTTCATTTTCATTTTTATATTTGAATCGTACAATAAGTACGTAAATTATATATTAATAATGTCGTCGTATTCATCTGGAGTCAACGTTTCCATTCTGAATTTGAATAGTAAATACCAGTGTTCTATGATATTGATATCCGTGCCTTGAATAAATCGATCGCCTACCGTCTCAATTCCTAAACGATAAAGGGCCCCGACAATTCCAAGAGAAGGTAGTTTTATCTCTCTAGGAACACACAACTCTTTTATTTCTGCCCTACAACAAGGGCACGATTTATTTTTAGAAAGCCAATTGAATATACATTTAGTATGAAATGTATGTCCGCACTCCAACGTACAGGTCTTCCCACTACAATCATCCAAACAAATCGGACACAGGTCAATCGTAGTTTTCTTTTCCACTGCTTTTTTTTTCTTATCGCGAATCGTTTTCCTTTTTACGACTTCCTTCTTTCTATCGTCAGACCGCATCGTAACGTGTTTAGAAGGACAGGTTCGTTTATTATGCCCCGACAAATGACAATGACTACATCGAACTGTTCTGTATGTCGCGCTCATATTTTACTAGTATTGGATTTACTTTATGTTGTGTTATGTTATGTTGTTTTATGGTTTGTATCGTCTGTAGAAAGTGCAATTTTTTTTTCAATTTAGATTATTAAAATCGCGTCTGCATTTTCTTAACTAACAATTTTCTCATTGATTTACGTTTTTTTTTAGATGTCAACTTACCATACGATTCTAGCAAATCATGTAATTGTTTATCCGAATTTAACCTGTCGTCTAACCCTATCCAATTATCGTATTGTTCAAATGGATTAATTATATATTTTATAAATTTATTTTCTTCAATCGGGTCTATAAGAGGTGGATAACAACAATTACTACACACACGCCGTCTCATTTTTTCAGCATATTCTATCTCTAATTGGAATATACGATCAATAACAGAAAAGGCCGATTTCAATAATAAAATAGTACTTAATGCGTCATCTTTCGTTTTATACGCCAAATGTAGTTTTTGCTTTTTTTCTTGTTTTTTGTCATCATCTCCTCGAGATACCGCTTCGGAATAATCTGATTTTAAATGAATGATTCGATTTGTAATATCCCTTAATTTCGTCGTATAATCTTTCCTACAATTCTCTATCTTTTTTATAATAGAAAATACATTTAAATTGTAAATATTAGGGTAGTAATATCTTATCTGTCGTGGTATGAGAAATTTATTTGTTGCTTTAATTTCCTTAATCTTTCCTTCAATGTCGATTATTTTTGTTTTGATATCGTTGTCCATAGTTTCTCTCCCCTGTTCTCCAAACAAAAGAAAATATCCGGACGAGAATTCACACATGGATTGCAATTTATCATATTGATGTGCTGATATCTTATGCGCTTCTGCCTTTGCGTCTAGTTTCATGTAATTTACAATTGCCAATAAAAATGAAATAAATGCATTTAAAGCAGATAACCACAAAGTACCTCTATAGATCTCTGGTGATACAGGCGATAATACAGAAGCCGTTGCTGATAAAAATATAGCAGGCATCATATAATAATTTAAATGCGATTCACAATAATCCTTTGCTTCCATGTAAATTAATTTTTGACCTCTCACGTATGTTGCCAAAATATCCATCGCGGACGAAGACGTTTCATTAACGCTTGAATACAACGCTTCTAAACTCTTTTCAACACCGGTGTACGAGATTCTACTATATTGGTCGCCAGTAGAACTAATGTGCTCTTCGTAATCATAATCCAACAATTCCAAAGGATTAATTATATCTATTTTAACGTTTAATTCTTCTTTTAAAATATCCAATGGTTTTCTTGTTACATTTATGCTAGACATACCCATTTTACGCGTACTTAATATAACGGTTGGAATCGATGCATTATCTTGTTCTATGTTTTGTGTATTTATTTTTACGTTTATTCCTTTTTTGTCGTCTAAATCAGGTTTCCTTGATGGACTTATAACGGGGTTAATATCAATGGCTTCATAGTCTTGTGAATGTAACGCTCCTTCTTCTACAGGTTGGTCTATAGTTAAGTCTAAAGGCATTGGTTTACTATATAATATTTTTAAATTATTGTATATTATCCTAATCGAGAAAATTGATTTACTTTATTATATTTAATCCCATTAATACAGACAACATACTCGATATGGAAAAACATTTAAAAGAACTATACGGATTTAATCAATTTCGCAACCATCAAAAAGAGATTATCAATGATATATTAAACAAAAATAATGTGGTGGCTATACTACCAACCGGTGGTGGTAAATCCCTGTTATACCAGTTCCCGGCTACATTTACCAATAAAACTACAATAGTAGTATCGCCTCTTATTTCATTAATGAACGATCAATGTATATATCTGAATTCTAAAAATATTAAATCAGTATGTCTTAATTCAGAAACTTCAGTAGGTGTTTCAGAGTACAAAAATTATAAAATTATATACACTACGCCTGAGTTCATAGTAAACCGTATTCCAGCATTTAAATTAATGAAGGAACATATTGGTTTGTTTGCAATAGACGAGGCGCATTGTGTATCTCAATGGAGTCATGATTTCCGCCCTAGTTATCAACGATTAAAATTGCTACAGTCGAGTTTTCCATCTATACCATTATTGGCTGTAACCGCCACCGCTACTCCCATAGTTTTAAAGGAAATGTATCAATTTTTAGGCTTTAAAAAAGAAGAAGCGTGTGAATATATCCTAGGAACTAGAAGAGACAATCTCGCTATATCGGTAATGCATAAAAAAGAGTTTTCAAATTGTACGTTTGACGAACCGACTATCATATATGTTTCTACAAGGAAATTGTGTGAAAAAATTTCCAATAATTTAACCAATCAAAATATAAAATCAACTTATTACCACGGTGGAATGAGTAAAAAAGAAAAAGACTGTAGTCATAAAAAATTCATAAATGGAGATATAATGGTTATTGTTGCAACCATTTCGTTTGGTATGGGTATTGATAAAGCCGATATAAGACATGTAATCAATTATGGTGTACCGTCTGATATAGAAAGTTATTATCAGGAAGTAGGTCGCGCTGGAAGAGACGGCGTTATAAGCAAAGCGACTATATTTTACGATGACGGAGATTTCAATACTGCTGGTTATTTAATTAGTTGTGGAGACCCAAGTCAAATCGACCTTAAAACAGACCGTTTAAATTTATTATCTAGTTACTTAAGTGATAAAAATATATGTAGACAGCAAATGATCGATTATTATTTCAAAACAGGGAAATTAGCAACGGAGAACGACGTTGAAAATATACCGAAATGTGGTATATGTGATAATTGCGTTCGAGATAATAAGGTTTCGATGACAGACGTAAGTGTTGAATCAACCGCAATTGTTAATATATTTAAAGATGCTAGACGAAATCGTAGTTATGATTTTGGAGTAAAGAAAACAATTAAGATGATACAAACAAACAGAAAACATGTAATATCGCCCGCGAAATCAGATAAATGGATAAAAGATGTAATTGACGTTTTAATATCAAAGAGAGTATTGAAACGTTATAAGGGTGGTTATGGTCTAGTAATTGGGTTGGGTGACGTCGAACTATCTGACGTATTACCTATAAAAGCCAGAATAGAAGAAGATAATAGTATATTGAAAAGTGTATTTCAGTCTTACAATTACAAGGAGAAGCAGTTAAATAATTTAATTGACTTAAGAAACCGATTGGCAAAAAAATTCTGTATTGCCCCTGCATCGTTTATAAACGACCGTGTAATCAATAATATATATCAAAAAATGCCTCGAACGTTAAACGACTTATGGAAGGTAGACGGTATATCAAATGAGTTTATAATGACGGACGAATGTATGGAATTTATGGATCAATACAAACAGATGAATGGGTTTGTTCCAAAAAATAAAAAGAAGAAGAAGAAGAAGAAGAAAGGGGAAATAAATAGAGACAACGTGTTTGCGTTATACAATGAAGGGAAATCTGTAAAAGATATATCATCCACCTTAAAACTTAGTAAACAAACGGTATCAAATCATATTATACACATATTCGAACATTATGATAATGTAGATATAGATGCTGATTACTTTGATTTATCGGTTGAAAAGGAAGAGTTGATAAGGGGCGTCATCGAGGTAAAGGGTATTAAATTCCTTAAACCCATAAAAGAAGCATTAAATAAAACTATAACATACGACCAGATAAAACTATGTATATTAATAATGAAAATAGAAAATGAGGAAGATTAAGGTTATATTTAAATAAAATAATATTTTTATTAATATTATTTTATCAGTCATCGCTTGGTACAGTGTCTAATGCGTGGTGTATATCTAGGTTTTTAGCTATATCATTTATTACTATTTTAGAGGGTGGTTTCAACAGTTCAGACGATATTTTGCATTTAATGTTTTCCGTAGTGGGATCATGAGGCAACGGATTTTCTTTATCATACTCTGAATAAAAGTCTAGATAAGCACGTTTATGTAATTTATTCACGGTATTGTATATTTGACTATTGATATCATCTCCGGCTACATCTTTTACCCATCCTTCATTCTTATCTTTTACAAAAAAGTTTCTCCGTTTATGGTCGGTACAATGTATAGGTCGCTCTGTTAAAGGCATATCACTCAGATTTTTAAGCATTTTTCTAGATACAAAGTTCTCAATAAGGTTATCTTCATTTAATATGTCATTTAATTTAAATGTAACACTATCCACGAAATCTTGTAAACTTTGAGCGTTGTGACAATATTTATCCAGAAATAAATTAATGGATATATTGTTGGTGGTTTGATTGTTGTTTATAGTTGTATGACATTGTGAATTATCAACTACCTTATTAAGGGTTGATTTAATAATATTCATCTGTTCTGCCAACATTTCTAATTTATTCATATCTGTAGAACTATCGTCGTCTTCCAATACTTTTTTTGCCACTTTTTTGCCACTTTTTGCCACTTTCTGACGATGCTTAGTCGTCTTAATATGTTTCTCCCAATTATATTTTTTAGACGCTTTATAGTCACAAAACTCACAAATTTTAAAACATTTCGTATTGCTTGGAGGTTGCCACTTTATACTCTTAGAATTAGCCTTTGCTAAATGTTTTTTGGTGCGAAGATGTTTCTTATAGTTTGAATTATTAGACGATACATAGTCACAAATCACACACGTATATAATTTAGATGCTTTGCTATTTTTTTGAGTAGTTTTTGAGTAGTTTTTGTCAGTCATTTACATTTAAATAGAAAAAAATATTTAAGTATATTTTTATTGTCCATAGTGCCTTTTTTTGGAGACTTTTTTTGGAGACTTTTTTTCATTCAACGGTCCATATTTTTCACAAAATTTTGTAAAAAAGGCACTATTTTGAAAAAAAGTCTCCAAAAAAAGGCACCCTTAGAACAGAAATTTTTGTTCTAATGGTGCCTTTTTTTCAAAATCGGGTGTTTTTGCATAAAATGGACAATGAATTTGCCACTTTTTTGCCACTTTTTGCCACTTTTTATTTTTTTTTATGGTAACAAATTTTCGAGCAAAACAATATTTTGTTACGACATCTGGTAATGAATATTTTTTTTTTGAAAACATAAAAAAAGGCCAAAATTTGCCACTTTTAGACGGTTCAAAAAAAAATCGGAAAAATGCTTATGGTAACAATTATTTTTTCTGTATATTTTCACTACGATTCGTGGTCTTAAAAAAAGAAATTTAGAAATGAAAAAAATCGAAAAAGTGAGTACTTTTAGAGTACTTTTAGAGTACTTTTAGAGTACTTTTTGCAAAAAAATATGCTAATTTTTGTATTTTTTTTATTTTTTTGAACAAAAAAAACAAAAAAAGTGCATTTTTTGTGATTTTTGCAAAAAAGTAGTGTAAATTTTCTGAAAAAAAGTTGAATTTCAGTAATTTGGATTTTACAGACTGTTTATGCTCTACGATTTGAAAAAAGTCAAAAAACAGCAAACCAGAAATGAAAAAAAGTCTCCAAAAAAAGGCTCCCTTAGAACGATTTTTTTTCCAAAAGTATTTTGAGATTTGAAAATGGACATTTATTTCTTGGGAATTCTGAAAACTGAAAAAACTTTTAGTAAAAAAATCGTTCTAAGGGAGCCTTTTTTTGGAGACTTTTTTTGGAGACTTTTTTTGGAGACTTTTTTTGGAGACTTTTTTTGGAGACTTTTTTTGGAGACTTTTTTTGGAGACTTTTTTTCGAGAAATATGAATTTAAAGACATTTCAAAATATTAAAATAATGAAAACGAATGAACAAATAATTTTGGAATTTTTAAAAGAATGTGAAATTGTTGATACAGAAGAAAAAGAATTGGAACATATTTATATCAAAAGGGATAAATTAGTTGATATTGAATTGTATGATAAAATGGGTAAAGCCATTAAAAAATTAAAAGGCAAGTTTTCAACGTCGTCAATTACGTCTTTACAAGAGACTGCAAAAACGCGTCAAAAATGGCCGCTATTAAACTTAATACGCCAACTTCTTAAAATAAACGGATTTATTATGAAGCCATTTCGTAAAAGCGCCGGTTACAATTCGTCTGGAAAAAAAAAGTACGATAGGTATTTTTACGTAGAACGCAAAGAACAAGAAAAAGATAACAATAAAAATGAATTAAACAATTAACAATATAAGTAATTATATATACATGTTTAATAATTATTACAACGCAGGACTTATCACAACCGCTGTGCTTTCAGTAGGAACGGCAGTATTCTACTACTATTATGGAGGCAATCCACCATTTTCTAGTGAGAAGGTATTGGCAGAAAAGGCTACTACTGAAGAAACCCCCGAAACGGATACGGAAAATTAATATAATATCAAATAATATTATATTAATGCATCATTTTGAAATACTATTTAGTGAAGTATTCATTTATATTTTTGCCTTCGGAATTTCCGACATTATACTAGGCATAATGCCTAATATATACATGAAGTTGTTAATTATACTTTTAATTGGATTTATTGGAATATATACAAATTATGTTTATGCTATTCGTTGATTATTCAATATCTATCTTTCCCAATATAACATTGTTACCAGATACATCATTATCGGATAAATCAACTACAGGCGGTGATTCTTCGACTACTACTTCTTCTTCTCCATCATCAACCTCTTCTGGAATTGCTGTGTCGGGCTTCTTTTCCAACGGCGTAGACTCTTCTGGAATTGTAGCAGCATTATCTTGTTTGACTTCTTCAGTAATATCAACAGTAGATTTGAATGGAGTATCGACCAATTCATCTTTCTCAATATCATAGCCTAAATCATTCAATTCATTCATATTTAATTCCTTCATAATATTACTCATTTCCAATACAATAGAATCAGGTTCTGTCTCGTCTTTAACAGGCATAACTGGATTTTGTTGTATGTCATGCGCGTCTCTTAGTTGCTTTACAACATCATTGTATATTTCCCCACGCCTTTTATTATCGTCTTGAATTACCATATCTTTTAATTGCTTGTTCCATTTCAGTTCTTCTACTCTCTTTGCCTTATCTTCTTCCTCCCTTTCTTCCTTTGTTTTTTCATAAATTGCAACCGGTCGAATATCCAATATTTCTGGTTTGTAAAATGTGGTTTCATCATCAATTTTATTACCAGAATTATCACGTTTAGTAAACACTTTATCAAACCCATTTACAATATCAGACGGTATATTGGGACTTTGTTCGATCAATCGATCTAATTCAGACCGTTGTGTAGACAAAAAATCAGTACCATTTACCAATCTCTCCTTAACTGGTAAACTCAATTCTACTGAAATATTTCTAGAAAACTTCGAATAAGATACACTTGCCGAACGATGGCCTTCCATTTTTTCAGCCACCTTAAGGAATTGTGCTATAGTAGTAATCAAACCGGCTATAATATTTAATGAACCAACAATAACTGATACCAGAGGACGTGATTCTACCGGAAAACTAGATTGTGCGAAATTAGCAACACCAGTCAACGTACTCAAAATAATCACCGGTAGACTAAAACACATATTACATCTATCGTATTTATTAAACGCTTTATCGTGTAAATAACGATACGAACTCCCAATTTCACTCCATTTTTTAAGAATTTTCTCCTGTTGAGGATGCCAGGACTTTGGATTTTTACCTTCACCTGTTTCAATTAACATTTCTTTCTCCATCGATAATAGTATTAAAAAGAATAATTTTAAATATTATTTTTAATTGTTTAATTTTAATTGTTTAATTTTAATTGTTTAATTTTAATTATTTAATTTTAATTGTTTAATTTTTATAATTGTTTAATTTTTATGTATATTAACATCACCATCACATCCATATTATGATGTTTTAAAGGACGGAATTGAATATTCGCCAAAAGCATTTTGCGTGTATTTCGCTATAATACGCGGATCCTGTTTGTTACCAACAATATCGGCGCTCTCATAAACATTATTTACGTTATCAATATAATAACTAATACCGTTGATTTCCTCAATCCATACAGTACGCTTAGTATAAGGATTTACTTCAGGCTTGTTTTCAATATGTCCGTGTGGAATTCCCTTAATATGTGTACCGCAAAACGAATGTCCGCTTTTCTTCCTTCTACTACATTGTTGTCCGTTAGCGCGTAATGCCTGACATTTGTCGCAAAATGGTACAATATTTTTAACTCGCTTGCGCTTCTTAATATCTTCTGTTGTAATATCTATCTTTGGAAAATTATATATAAATTCAACCAATTTGTATAGGTCGCTGTTTCCCTCAATGTCATCGCAACATCCTTTTAATCTGTCTATAATTTGACTTTTAAAGTCTACAAAATGTGTTTCTATTTTCTTATTAATTCGTCGTTCCATATTTGATTTAAATGTATTGTAATATATTTAAATCAATTTATCCATATTGAATTGCAACATAACTTAAAGAATACCATTTAATCTTCTATCACCAAAATACTGGAAAATAAATAGTCGTTTGAACGATTTGGTATAATCAAAGAAAAAGCTCCTAAAGCATTAAACCATAGTATGTAAGGTAAAAGACGCTGCTTATCTATTAAATCGGGGAAATAATTACTAAAAGCGCCTATAATTATATTAAATAAAGCGATACTAATAATAATAAATATTCTCATATAATTACTATTGTTATTTTATTGTTATGATTTTGGCATTTTCCTCCTAATATTTTCCTTTATTTTAACATCCCTTGAATTTAATATAAAATTACACAATTCCTGTACCTTTTCACCGTCGTCTTTGAAATAATCTTGCATCGATTTTATTAAATGTTTTTTACTCAAAGGCGCCTTTACCTTATTTGTTGTTTTAATCAGTTGTCCTTGTGCTGTATTCATACAATCGATATCTCGTTTTTTCATAATATCAACTAAATTATTTGTTAAATCTTTTTTTTCCTTACGTTTATTTTTTATTTCTTTCTGTAATAGTTTAATATCGTTATCAATAGAAAGCCATACTTTTACATTTTCGATCAAATCATCGTGTGACATATAAATGATATATACTATAAATTTTAAGTATTTTAAATAAGTAATTAAACACGGTACTACATACAGTACTACATCCGTACTACACGCCATGCTTGTATTAAATAATATTGTTTTAATATATAAATATGATGAAATATGTATTTAACAACTGCTATTGCTTTATATTATACTTCATGTTGATTGCCTATTTGGCTGTTTTTGGAATCACTATGTTTTATCGAGGTGATTTAGAGAAAATGATAAACCTCATGAATGATAAACAACGTGAAATTTATAAAAAAATCAGACAAGAACGATTACAACATTATTTGATGGGACTGAGCGCTGGTGGTGTAATATCTCTCCCCTTTCTTTATTTCATTAAAGATAATACAGCAAAGGTTTGTGCCAGTGGTATTATATTATTGATGACTACTTCTATCGTGTATTACCTTCTTCCAAAGACAACATATATGATAAAACACCTTGATTCTCAAGAACAGAAAGAAGCATGGATGAATGTTTCTAGAAATTTTATTAAAAAAAAGATGGCCGGCGTATTATTTGCTCTGGTCTCTTACGTTGGTCTTTCTATTATGAGAGATTAGGTATATAAATATTTTTTGTAATGACTCGAACAATGATAATAAATGTACCCTGTTTCACTATGTTTTCGCGCCTTTGCTGTTTTTCCACAACATTGTCCTTTTCGCTTTCCTCTAATTAAAATATGAGAACAACTAAATGTAGGAGAAGAAGACTTCTTTTTTGGCGTTGGTAATAATTTCCCATTCTCATCGTATTTATCTTTGTGTTTTTCATGTTGAGTACAGAATAATCCGTACGATTTTTTATCACATGTTTGACCTTTTCGTTTTCCAGAAACAAATTGATAGCAGCATGTATTATTAAGATACCAATTTTTTTTAGGCCAGTTCACACCTCGTTTTTTAATAATAGACACGCCATTTACTTCACTAAACCAGGGTAAAATTCCATCGGTTACTGTTCTACAATAAGGACAAACCAATTGTGTATTCAGATTTATTTTGTTTTTATAACAATATGAATTATTTTTATAATTTTTTATCCACTGTCCTCGTTCATTCATTAATGGTATATAATTAAACGTATGATTGCAAACGAGGGTTATATACTTATCGGTTAGTGGTTCTCCAGTAATTAAACACACATTATCACTATTATTTTGCTCTTCCATTTTAAAATTTTCTTCTTTTAAAGACTCCTGTAATAGACTATTAAATAAGTCACTAGATGTAGACATTTATGTTAAATTAATATTTAATTTATCTTTATATACATTATATAATACATGTCAAAAGCAAATTGGGCTATACCTACCTGGATTTTCTTCCATGGGTTTGCTGAAAAAGTAAATGAAACATATTACAATAATAATTATAAAAATTGTTTTCAACTAATAAAAAAAATTTGTTGTAATCTACCGTGCGAAACATGTAGACTTCACGCGGTCCAAAAAATGAATCAAACACCGGATCATATGATAAATACAAAGGAGAAGTTAAAAACATATCTTTTTAATTTTCATAATGAGGTTTCATCGCGCGTTGGAAAGGCAACCTATGATAGGGGGATATTAGAAAAATATAAGACGTTTGCGCCCTTACAAGGTTATCTTTATTTTACAAAATGTTTTTTTAAAAAATATTATAGTTTAAATTTCAATCAATGGCAGCGCGATGTATTGTTAAAGGAGTTAAATAAGGAATTATTGGATAAATGGCACGATTTATTTAAACCGTAAGATACAATAATAATTAATTAATTAAATTAATTATTATTTATTATTAACGTTTACCTAGGACATTGTTTATTTTTACTAAAAAATACGGCTGCTTTATCGGGTATTATAGCACCAGTCGCAAGTGCTAGCCCTCCTCCACCAACTAACCCAATTAAAGCAGAAATAGCAACATCCATACCGCCGTCAAAACATTGTTTTTTTAAACGATACACATCTCCAAAAGAAAGCATCGCAATTGTCAATATAAAAATAGAAGGCATAATTATTTCTTCTACTTCCAATTTTGCTACAACTACATGCGTTATTAAATAAACAATTGTAAAAAAATGAAATATCAATCTCTCAGATGGTTTAGACGTCAAATCATGTCCGTTCCCATATGGTACTGAAAATATACCACAAGCAGGATTCATCATTTTAACGATACCTTCTGGTTTCCGTTTCAACATAGATATTCCACCTTTTTTTAAAACAAGTACCAACATTTGAATCATCATCATTGATACCAACCACATTCCACCCGGAGCAGGCGTTATTCCATTCCCACCTGCTAAAAAAAGAACAAATGTAATAATCATTGGACTTATCAACAATATAAAATTTGGCCATTGCTTTATAGGCAATAATTGTCTTGCATCAATACCAGGCATTTATATATTAATAATATTATATAATCGATATTTATTTATCTTTAAACACAATATTAAATACTTCATCGATGTTACTTACGGGTATATATTCATATGTATCAAAAATGGTTTTATCGTTATGTTCTTCCTTAAACAAATCAAAATCTTTGATATTATCTACTGGAAACAAAAATTTCGTTACTCCAGCGCGAATTCCTCCTAAAATTTTCAAGTTTAATCCTCCAATTGCGGTAACCTTTCCCTGTAAATCGATTTCTCCAGTAATAGCAATATGATTTGGGATCTCAATATCATTTAATCTACTATACAATACTGTAGTAATGGCTGTTCCGGCGCTAGGACCATCTTTTGGAACAGCACCTTCAGGACAATGAATATGCATTCCGAATGATTTCATTTCTTCAAATTTCTTTAAAAGTTCTTTTTTCCGCGTATCGTCTGTAAGTTTCCATGCTAGTGTTTTTGCTACATTCATACTCTCCTTCATAACATCACCCTGTAATCCAGTTAGTTTAAAATCAAGAAAGTTAGTGGATGGGTAAAAATTACATTCAATTGGTATAATACCTCCCATACCCAACGCATTCGCCCATAACCCATTAATAATACCGATGTCGCTTTTACCGTGAATCGTTTTATGCATCATCTTATGCCGTTTTTTAAGATATTTTTGGTTTAATACATCGATAGTGATATTATTTACGGTATCATCGGTTAAATATTTTTCATAATTATTTAATATATCTAAGTTAATCTCACTGTATATTTCAAACAATATTTCTTTTAATTTTCGAACACCGGATTCATTCGTGTAGTTATCAATGATATAAGTTAAGGCATCATCATTCAGTACTACATTATTCTGAACGTTTAATTTTTCTTCCAACTCAGGAAGTATATATTTTCGAGAAATAACCAATTTGTCTTCCAACGTTAGATGGTTAAATTTTACACGATGGATTCTATCCAATAATATTCTATCGATAAGTGAAGGGTCATTGTATGAAAATATAAACAATACCTTACTTAAATCAATGTCAATGCCTGTAAAATATTTATCTTGGAAGGATTGATTTTGTGTTGAATCGACTAAATGTGTCAATATACCGATAATTTCTCTCCCTTGTTCCGTTTTGCTTATTTTATCCAGTTCGTCAATAAAAATAATAGGGTTCATACATTTTGTCTCCATTAACACGTCTACAATTTTTCCCCATGTTGAACCGACATAAGTGTAATTGTGCCCTGCTAATGTACTACCGTTGCTGGCGCCTCCCAACGCAATAAAAGCGAACGGCCGCGGTTCACCATTCTCGTTTTTCAAACAATTAGCAAGTCCTTTACGAGCAATTGTCGTTTTACCAACACCAGGGGGACCTTCAAACCCAAAACAATACCCCGACTCCTTTCCAGAAACCCACTGTCCTATAACACGTTCCATTTGTCGTTTGGCGTCACGGTGTCCGTAAATCGCGTCATCTAATTTTTCGGTAACACCTTTTATACTAGTTCCTATATCCCCCCATTTACCCTCAATATCAACTATAGTATTCATAATTTTATCAACATCTATATTTGAATTATAATTTTGGTATTTCTTAGCGATATATGAAACAAACGTTGGCTCATCTTTCCAAGTATTAATGACATTTGTTATTTCTTGTTTCATATAAGATATCTTTTTACCAGAATGACAAATATGTTGATTCGCAATATCCTTTTGTTTAAAAAAACCATTTATATAGCAAACATTTGAAACCAATTGGTCGCGCTTATTTGTTGTGTATACATCAATCAAACGATTTATTTGTTTATTTTTTAAAGTGTGTATGTATTTGGTTTTAATGTAATTACATGATTTCATTATATCAATATTACTACTACACTCATTTACATTAAACATATCGTCCCTTTCCTGAATATATTTAATCATTATGTCGTATTCTTTTTTAATAATATCAATGTAGTCCAACAATTCTTCTTTCCTGTATACACCAAATGGTATTTTCAACAATCCATCTAAAAACTGCCGGGCTTTACTACCACTATCTTCGGATTTCGCTTTAATTTCCTTTAATTTCACCATTGCCTTTTCCTTCACCTTATCGCTTACTTTTAACATACAAATCTGCTGTTCGATTGGAATATCACTCATATTGAAATTATTGAGATTGCTGGTGTATTTTATAGTATTCGTCATAGCATCTCTGAAAAATTTTTTAACATTCCAGGGCAACGAATCGTATAATAACGTTTGGTCGTGTGTGTCTACATCGCCATTGTTATCGTTGGATAATAAATCATACAGTAGATACGACAGATATTTAAATTCAGGGTCGTTGTGTTTTAAAAGCAACTGGATTAGAATAGTTCGTTGTTTATGCAATTCACTATTTACAAACTCTTTGATAATTGTAGAAACCGTTTTCTGTTTAAATAAAACGTTTTGGTTAATACACCCAATATATTTATGATACAATTCATCTTTACTGTATATCATCAATTGTTTCAACGACAACGAATCAACAAACCGGTCAAAATCTTCACTTTTGTACGTATCATCATTTGGTTTGTTTAGATGCAACCCTTTCACCTTATCTTTTACGTAGATATTATCAATACAATCATAAGTAAGATCATCAATGATGGCTTTTACAATCAACGTTTCCTTTTTGTGGGGATTTTGAAAACTAATTTTAAGACCATATACCTTTGTTTGAAAATGCGAACTAGTTCTAGCAAGGTCAAAACATTCAAGAGTGTTACTGTTTTCAACAATCATATGGTCTTCCACTATCTTATTTTTAGATATTGTATTTTTGTTTAACTGTGTCTTTGGCTTATTATGTTCTTTCCATGCTAAATTAATATATGATATTGGATGACAAAATTGATTTATTATGTCGTACTTGTCTTTATTTTCTTTATTCAAACAATACTTTTTAATATAATCAGACCCGTAATATAAGTTCAAAATATCTTCAATTTGCTTTGTACCGTTGTACTTAAATATTTGTACCAATTTTTCTCTTATATTTTGCAATTTAGTGTATATGATGCTTACATTTGATTTTTCCAAACATGACTTCATGGATAATAAATCGTTGTAAAGAGATGTTAAATTATTTATTGAATTATATACATTATTGGATGATATTATACGGAGTGACTTGTACTTTTGAATATACAATATAGTATTTTGTATAATTTTAATAAAGTATTGAATTTCATTCTCTAAATGATTTAAATTTATCGAATTCGCGGGTTTTGTCTTTAAAGACTTTTTAACTTTTACATTTTTAGCCATGTATATATTGTAAAGATTTGATTTTAATGAGTTAATTAAAATATATTAAATAGAATTTGCGAATTATTAATAATCACATGGGTATTCCAAGTTATTTTTCGCATATTGTTAAAAACCACCGAAATATTATTAAAAAAATAAAGCACAAAACGAAAGTGCATTATTTTTTTTTAGATAGCAATTCAATTGTCTATGATTGTTTACATAAAATGGATGTTGAATATGATCCGGCTAAACAAAGTGAGTATGAAGAACGTTTAATACATGATACGTTAAAAAAAATTGAGGAATATATAAATATAGTCAAACCAGAAGAGTATGTATATATTTCATTTGATGGTGTTGCTCCTGTAGCCAAATTAGAACAACAACGTACAAGAAGACACAAATCATTATTGGAATATAAATTGGCAAAAAAACTAAATCCAGAATTCAAAGAAACGTGGGATAAAATTAGTATTACACCGGGAACACCGTTTATGAATAAGTTGAATAAATCACTCCATTCCTATTTCAATCAGTCTAGTGACCTATCGCACTCTTCTGGAAAACCATTTATTAAAATTAGCGATTCTAGTGAAGTTGGTGAGGGAGAACATAAAATATTTAACTACATGCGAGTAAATAGAAACTATCTAAGGGAAAAATCGATGGTTGTCTACGGATTGGACGCCGATTTAATTATGTTGGGTATAAATCATTTGTATATTTCAAAGCAACTGTATTTGTTTCGCGAAACGCCAGAGTTTATAAAATCGGTAGACGCTTCGTTGGAACCAAATGAGAACTACATGGTATATTTAAATGAATTATCAAATGGAATTGTATTTCATATGAAAGATATTCGGTCGGTAAATTCGTCTGAATTAAACCCAAACTTAATAAAGGATTACATGTTTCTTTGCTTTTTTCTAGGAAACGATTTTCTTCCCCATTTTCCAGCAGTGAATATTAGGACGGTTGGAATACAAATATTGATGACTGCATACAAACACGTGCTAGGTCGCTCCACAAAAACAATTATAGAAAACAATAAAATTCAATGGAGCGTGTTATCGAAAGTCGTTGCTTATCTAGCTGAAAACGAGCACGATAATTTTAAAAGAGAACAATCGTTAAGAGAAAGGTTATCGAGACGACAGTATCCGGGGAATAATTTTAAAGAACAATTAAACAAATACAATACGATACCGTTGACGAATCGAACATTGGAAGAATATGTAGATGTAACCAGCGATGGATGGGAGCGTCGTTACTACAATACTTTATTGGATTGTGAAAACAATACATACAATGTGAAAAATATAAGTATGAATTATTTAGAAGGGTTGGAATGGACGTTTAACTATTACAGCGGTAACCCCATCGATTGGAACTGGAAATATAAATACCATTATCCCCCTCTTCTAAAAGATTTAAACAAGTATATTCCTCATTGGAATTATGATATACTTACTATTAACAATCCAGAGAATGATATTAATGAATATATACAATTGGCGTATGTACTACCAAAAGAAAAACTAAGTTATCTTCCACCAAAATACCATTATGTTTTACTACAAAAACTGCGGGATAATTATTTAGATGATTACAGTATTACGTGGGCTTATTGTAAATATATGTGGGAAGCACATCCAAATCTACCTATAGTTGACATAGAAACAATAAAAGACGTATTTCAACAAGTAAATTAACGTAACGAATTATATATTTTACGTCAATTAAATATAAATATAACATTTTAATAAATTATAAATGGTGGAAATTGTAAATAATCTAACTACTAGAAGCGAGTTCAAAGAACACGTAAAAAAACACCCTGTCATAATTGTAAAGTTTGAAGCGGGATGGTGTGGACCGTGCCAAACAATTAAACCGTTGGTGCATCAATTGATGGATAGTTACAATGATATTCATTACGTAGTTGTTGATGTAGACGAAGGGAGAGATATTGCTTCTTATTTAAAAATTAAAACAATACCAACACTTATTAGTTATATTGATGGAGATATTCATGATATTCTCCCTACATCCAATCCTGGAGATATTCAAAAGTTTTTTGTGAAAACAAATGGGTATGTAAAATAAATTAAAAGACATTAAATTAAGACATTAAATTAAGATTAATTAAATTAAAATAAGTATATTTTTATACTAATTTTAATTATATGGATACTTCACACGATCTCGATATAGACAATTATAATTTGGCAGATTTATTAAATTTGTTTCATTTATCTTACGATTTTGACGATAAAGATTTAAAGAAAGCAAAGTTAATGGTATATAAAATGCATCCCGACAAATCCAATATTGATAATAAATACTTTATATTCTTTAATAACGCATATAAGACTGTAGAAAAAGTATACTATTTTAAAAAAAAGAAACATCAGGACGCTCATAATCTGGAATATTCTTATTTAAACGACAACGTGAAAAAAGACGAAAAATTACTGGCTTCAAAATTAAAGGGTAAATCGGTGAAGGATTTCAATACGTGGTTTAACAAAATGTTCGAAGAGGTAAAAATGACAGACGATGGAAACAATAGTGGATATGAAGATTGGTTTCGGTCGGATAAAGATATTGTAAACGAAAAAGCAGGTTCGTTAAATGATTTTGACCGATTGTTTCGTGATAGAAAAAATGCTTGTAGAGAATTAGTTTTAAAAAAGGATTTAGAAGAAATGACGAGTGATGGGGGGTATAATTTAAATCGCAATAAACCGGAACATTATTCTTCTGGTGTATTTAGCAAGCTCGCGTATGAAGATTTAAAAAAAGCACATACAGAAACAGTCGTTCCAGTAACACAAGAGGATTATTACAACAAAGAGAAATACGGAAACGTACAAGATATGAAATCAGCGAGGTCTAGGCAAAATGTAAATCCTTTGTCAAGGGAAGACTCGAACGTTTTACTTAATAAAAAACGTTACTCAACTGAAGAGGTTGCTACTAATATTGCGTTTGACTTATTAAAACAGGAGGAAGAAGCGAAACGTTTAAACGAAACATGGTGGAGAAACTTAAAACAATTGGAATTTCACCAATAGACGTGTATCTTTATTTACTTTACAATTATTATATATTTTATATAATAATTATATATATGAAAATTATTAATTATATTTTTGCTTTTGTAATAATTACATCCATTGGAGTATTGTATGATAAACATTTAAAAAAATACGATATTGATAGTACTGAAAACAACGATAAATTAATAAACCATTATTTATTAAACAAAAACAATGATGGGGACAAACCTATATTATGGGTCCATAGTAAAAATGAAATAAATGGCCGTAATTGGATATCGTTTTCTTCAAGAAATACAAAAGAAGTGAACCAGGGATACATAGTAATGTGTATAAATAGCATTATGAAACACTGTTCTCAATCGTTTAAGATTTGTCTAATCAACGATGAATCATTCGCCAAACTATTACCATCATGGGCGATCGAATTAAATAAATTAGCAGATCCAATAAAATCTCACGTTAGACAATTGGCATTTACAAAATTATTACATCGTTATGGAGGGTTGATAATTCCTAACAGTACGATAGTACTAAAAGATTTAAAACCTATCGTAAACACCTTTTTAGGAGACAAAGATTTTTTCGCCGTAGAAAGTTTATCCAGAAATAAATCAGCAGATACGTTAAAATTTATACCCTCCCACACTATTATGGGAGCAACCAAGCATTCTCAATCTGTAAAAGAAATTTTACAATATTTACAGAAACAAATATCAACCGATAATACTCAAGAAATGGATTTTGTAGGTGAATTAGACATCAAACTATTTGATATGTATAAGAAAGATCAAATTAATGTAATAGGTGCAAAAATGTTTGGTATTAAAGATAAAAACAACAAGGAAATATTGATTGACGATTTAATGTCTAGTTTGTCTGTAAAATTGAGTGACGACTGTTGCTGTGTTGTTATACCAAAAGATGAATTATTGAAACGACGAAAATACAATTGGTTTGTGAGATTAAATAAAAGTCAAATTATAGATACCGATAACAATATTAGCAATTTTCTTCTTTACTCCCTTCAGAAATAAAATATATAATAGAATAACTTGAATTTCTATACTTTATTTTAGATTTATATGTTAGTTTCAAAAATTTACATATTTGTCTTATAACCGTAATCACATTTTTATATGTCTTTTCTCTTTCCACATAAAACTGTTTTGAATTATGATAATATGGTTTTAACGTTTTATAAAATGTTTCAAAATCGACTACTTCATATTTTGCTTTCTTATAAGATGTATTGTTAAATTCATAATAGTCCTCAAACCCTTTACTAGCGCTTTTTTGACAACATGATTTCAAAAAATCAAACAAGATATCGTTGGAAAAATAATTTTTAAATACCTGGCTCATAGATATAATTATTACATATTAAATATTTTAGTTTTTAACTAGTATTAATAACTAAATAACTATAACATATCAACCGCATTATTAGTAAACAATATTAACTCTATTTGATGTTCGTGTATAGTATGAAAAATGGATATATATTTACAAATAAGTTTTATAAGTTTAAACTTTTGAATTTCTACTAGATTGGAATCATATTTAATGTATGTAAAATAGTTATCAAAAATGTCAAGTACAGAATACCCCCTCTCATACAACGAGTATATAATGGTTTTTGCTTTTTCTATATCTTTATTCAACAAAGCGGACGTATAATTTTCAAAATCATGAAAACTTATATTGTTACATATCATTTTAACATTTTTCATGTCTATTTTTTTGTTTAGTAGTTTAAATTTTTCAATATAACTTAATAATTTCCGTATAGAGTAATCACATATGTTTAATAATTCTATTTTTGAATTGTCTGTAATCTTCAACCCTTCTTCTTTCTTTATATAATCAAACATAGAGTTCAAATCCAGTATTGTAATTGGATTTAATTTCACAAGAGTTAATCGTGATTGTAAACTATCTATTACTTTTTGCTTATACGTACACGAAGCAATGAAATATATATTATGACTGTATTTATCAATATAGTTTCTAAACACTTGTTGACTTTGTTCGTTTATAGTATCTAGATTATCCAAAATAACAAACTTTTTTTTATGTTTAATTGAACCCTTTGTTTGACAAAACGTTCTAACATCATTTCGATAGTATTGAATGCCCTGATCTTGCAAGTTGTTGATATACAATAGATTTTCAGGTGGGATTGTATCTCGTTGATAGTATTCCTTTATAATTGACTCAATATTGGTTGTTTTCCCACATCCTGAATTACCAATTAATATCAAGTTTAATCTATCCGTATTAATAAACGATTGAAACAAAGGAATATATGATTTATTTATAATATAATTATGAAATCGTTTTGGTTGATATTTTTTAAGTATTAAACAATTATCTTCTGTATCTGCTATAAACATAATTGCAATTATACTACAATACGTTACTTTATGTTTATTATGATATAATAAAGATTATTAAATCTATTGTGTTTAATAAGTAATAAAAGTATATCCAGATATAATAATAAATGAATTATTATGAATGTTTAGGTATTCCAAAAACAGCATCACAAGACCAAATAAAAAAAGCGTTCAGGAAAAAATCGCTTTTATGTCATCCAGATAAACCAACAGGGGATGCTGAAAAGTTTAAAAAAATAAATGAAGCATATCAAACGTTGGGCGACGAACAAAAGAAACGTGTATATGATTTACAGCAAAATGGGGGTATGTTTCGAAATAATCCAGGATTTAACAATAATTTTCAACATAATAATATGAATGATGTTATGTCTATGTTTTTCCGGGATGGATTTCCAGGAAATCCAAATATAAATTTAAATCCAAAAAAAGGACCAAATGGAAACGCATCATTTAAGGTGTTTTATAATAATAAACCCGTCCAACGAAAACCACCTGTAATTGTAGAACAAGTAAATATTACGTTAGAACAGTCCTATACAGGAGGAGTAGTTCCATTGGATATAAATAGATGGATAACAGTAAACAATGTTAAAACAATGGAAAAAGAAAATATTTATGTCAAGTATCCACGGGGAATAGACAACAACGAAATGATTTTACTAAAAGGAAAGGGACATCAATTGGATAATGGAGCAATCGGCGATGTTAAAATCGTATTTAAAATAATAAACGATACGGTATTTATCAGGAAAGGGGTCGATTTGATATACAATAAGGTTATAAGTTTAAGGGAATCGCTAACCGGATTGGAAATGAATATAGATCATATTAATGGGAAAAAATACAAGGTAGATACGGTAAATAATTTTTGTATTATAAACAACGATTCCAAAACAAGTTTACCCAATTTAGGGATGACCCGTGAAAATGTTACAGGGAAATTAATCATTCATTTTAAGGTTGAATTTCCAAAAACAATAAATAAGGAAAACAGAGATAAATTAAAAGAATTGTTGTAATAATACAGCAAACATAAATAACATATTTACAAACATAAATAACATATTTACAAACATAAATAACATATTTACAAACATAAATATGTTATTTAATAACATTAGTAAACACACCCGTTTAGTTAACGTACGCGTTTAGTTGGAATTTCAGCAGATACAATATAAATGGAGTTTTCCGTCATAATGATATATTCACCTTCTACTTTGTAAATTTTAGAAATAGGACTGGTGTATTCGTCTTCGCTTTTCACCAATAGTTTTTCACCACTTTCTCGAACTCCAATTAGTACATCCTTATCGCAAGAAGCAGTCCAGTAATCGAACATAATCGGTCTATCTTCTACAATTGCAATTTTAGCACAATGTTGCAAAGTAATACCAGATGGTAGTTTATAATTAGCGGCAGTAGTAGTGGCAGTGGTCGATTGAGAACTCGATTGTTCGGTTTCCATATTTATATAAGATAAATATAAACCTTTAAGTTAATATTTATATAATAAAATATATTGTATGTAATATGGAAAATAATGGAGATATGATATTAAATAAAAAAAACTATCTACAAATTGAATTTGATAAAAAATCAATCCGACAAATCTATATATTATTTATTAATGTTGTTTTTGAATATTTAAAATCGTTTAAAAGTATTATAGATACTAAGCATAAAAAATACTCCGTTGCTGTAATTAAAAGGGGAATATCCATGTTGAAAAATGTAATGAATGTATTATTTGTGTATACCAGAAATATGGATATGATATACAAACATTTAAACAAATCATTTTTATATTATATTGAATTTATAGAACAAATAGGCGAAGAAGGCAATACGTTTCTACAATTGTCGTCCAAAGATGCGGTGTTATTTGTATACAAGAAAACATTATTTGAAATCAATACGGACTATAAAAAAAACATGGAATATACAAAAGAAGAACGTGGTGTAATTAATACAATTTTGGATACATTAAACATGTTTATATTTATTACTGAATATGTACTGTTTGAAAATAAAGATTCATTGGAAGACATAAATTCTAGTTTCGTACATAAAAAGATAAATAAGATCATAGAGAGATATATAAAAAAAATACACATACAAAACCTGAATGTAATGACTTCAGATCTATTTTACCATTTAGTATTAAACGATATCCCTATAAATACGATATTGTCTACGTTGGATACATTTTTGCATAAAATAAAATTATCCAACAAACATATATTTAATGAAAATTTAATAAAAACCCCGGTTAAAAAGGATTTACATTCTACAAAATATGTAAATCTCTTACTTAATAAAATATAAGAATATTAGACTGTTTGGTCGATTTTAACCATAATAGTTTTCTTTTTTAATTTTTTCTTTTTCTTTTTCTTACCGTTTATCGGGTTTTCTATCGATATATATATATTTTTAAACTCTGTCATTAATATATTTTTTAGGAACCTGTATACTGTGTATAATACATCTTCGTTACAATGTCCTACGATTAAAATACTACCAGTTCGAAATATCATAAACGACACTTCAACGCATCTTGATTTATTTTTCTTCATGTTTGACTTTTCTTTAAAACCACACTTCGGAGTACAAGTACAAATACCATTATTATTAGAATTATGATAATATTTACATTGTATGCCTGGATAAGAGCATGCATCGAAAAGACTATGAATATTGTATGTGTATTTAAGTATATTAAATAACTTGTCTCTGTTTATGTAGTAATTGCACTTAAAATTCGAGTTTATCAATACATTTTGGATATCTGTTTTGTTGTATGTGACAGGTGTATTGGAGAGTTTCGTCATTAGACAACATAACTTTTCCAGGGCATAATACATCATCTCGTCTTGTTGTATTCCTGGTATTTCTAATTTACCAGTATTGAATATTTTTAAATGGACTTCGCGAAATTGTCCTTTGTATAAAATTCTATAAATAATAGCAAAACAATTGTAGAAAGCGCTTTTTTTCTTTTTTCGATTGTTTAATAAATCCTTTTTTGACATTCCAATCGTGATTTTCCGAATATCTTTGTATTTCCCTTCATTTTTGTTAGTATTTTTATTGATTGTGTATACATCGATAATATTGGTATTCTTAGAAGCGTCATCGATTGATTCTTCCAGAGATTTTGTCTGTTCTTCGTCTTCACAACTTACTTTAATTGTTTTTTTAATAATGCCTTCTTGTGGTAAATGATAGTTTAACATAGGAAGTTTCCAAAATATCTTAAATATATCTACAGGATCGTTTAAATAACAAATCTTCGTTTTTGTAGAAATGTAAATATCACTACACTCTGGTTTTATCAAACATTCAGTTTGTTCCGTTGTGTTCGAGTTGGCATCCGTTTCATTGTATTCTGTAAAATTTAACCATTCTTGCTCTAAATCATTCATTACGTTAATTCTGTCGATTTCTTTAAATTATATTTTTATATCAATTTATTTTTGATATAAAACCCAAGTATATTTATAAGCAATATTTAAACAAATTATAACGATTATAACTATCTATATGAAAAACTTATACTTAATAAGTGCGTCTTTTTTTGAATATATAATATTATGTGAAATCTTCTCTAATTATGAAAAAAACACAAAACAACGACAGGTTGCGTATTGTAGAAGTATTCAAAACTTTTTCATACTATTGTGTATTAATGGAATATTGCCGTTCGATTCAATACGCCCTTCTGCCGCCAATCAATATACAGCATATCAATATACCGCATTATTGGTGTGGTTTATTCTAGCGGATATTATTTTTACAATAACACATCGGTTATTGCATACTAAAAAATTATATTGGATACACAAACAACATCATACAAATAACCCTAGTTATTCAACCTCTACGTTTGATTCTCATATTGTCGAATTTTTATTAGGTAACGTTTGTACCGGAGTATTACCAATGATTATATACAAAGGCACCGATACAGTTCAAACCTTATGGATTACAGTAGCAATATTAAATACTGTAATAAGCCATACAATAGAAGGACCCCATTTAATTCACCATAAATTGTTACGTTACAATTACGGTCAAGGATTTTATTTATTAGACAGAATATTCAATACATATAAAGATCATTAGATTATCCATTAGTATATAGTGGAATTAATTTAATAATCTATAACAAGGTCTACACAACGCCATATAAATATTATCGTTTCCTACTACTATTTGTCCTCCTTCTTTAACCATGCGATGAGTGAACAACGACTTGCGTTTTTTACAATGATTACATATTCCATTTACCTTAACAACCTCGTCTGCCAATGGAATAATATCCAATATAGAACCGAACTTTTTTCTTTGGTAGTCGCCGTCTAATCCACACACAAATACGATTTTATCAACCGATAGCATATCATTTACAAAATCATATAAATCATCGAAGAATTGTCCTTCATTAATAAACAATACCTTATGGTCGTGAACCTTTTCTTTTATTTTAAACAAACTCCTTGAATTGATAGAGGGAATTTTATTTTGGTTGTGATTCGATACCACCCCATCTCCATAACGGTCGTCTATAGAATGATTTATAGCAATACATTTGTAATCCATCGATCGATATTTATTAAATTCATTAATAATATTTGTAGTTTTGCCAGCAAACATCGGTCCCAATATAACTTTTAAATACCCCCCTTCAAATACAGCAGCCATTCTTTTATAATAAATGATAAAATATGTTTATCTTATATTTTATGTTTTGATAAATTCAATTTAAATATAAAAAGAGAATATGTATTAATATGGATAACCGACCGTGGGTAGAAAAATACAGACCAACTACATTTGAAAATATTGTTTTAGACGATACAAATAAAACTATACTTGAAAATATCATCGTAAAAAATATATTTCCCAATTTACTATTTTATGGACCACCAGGTACGGGTAAAACGACCACTATTATTAACTTAATTAACAAATACCAAGAAATATACAATCAAAAAGACAAATCATTAAAAATTCATTTGAATGCGTCCGACGACCGTGGAATTGAAGTAATACGAAATCAAATAAATAATTTTGTAAATACCAAAACGTTTTTCACGCAAGGGTTAAAGTTTGTAATATTGGATGAAGTCGATTATATGACAAAAAACGCACAACAGGCATTACACTATCTAATTCAACAATATTCCAATAATATTCGGTTTTGTTTAATATGCAATTATGTTAGTAAAATAGATACTGCGTTACAAAATGAATTTATACACCTTCGATTTTCACAACTACCAAAAAAACATATATTTTCCTTCCTGAAAAACATCGTAACAAAGGAAAATGTAAGTATAACAAATAGTAGTATCAATTCGATATTAAATATATATAAGTCTGATATTCGTAGTATGATTAACTTTATACAGTGTAACCACGACGACAGTGGATTAAATGTAAATATAATGACTAATAAAAAATGGGAAAGTTTTATACGTTATCTGAAAAAATCAAATAACACAAAAAATAAGGAAAATTACGTAAAAAAAATCTGTCTAGACCATAATATGGACGTGAAAACGTTTATATTGGATTTTTTTACATATATTATACATTTGCAAAAACAATTTTTAAATAGAAATGAACTTAAATCAATCGAGTTTATATGTCATACCGATACTAGGGACAAATTTTTACTAAATTATCTTATAACATTTATAAATAACAAAGTTGAATGAGATACGATTCAATTATTTAGCATTTGACATAATAATAATTGTATCTTTTTTTCAATTTGTTTATGAAAAAATTAGGCGACGTATTGTCGGGATTGAAATTATTGCGTTTCAAGGCATATTCTTTTGAAATTTGTTTAAAATCAACATCTGTTTTTTTATTGGCGAGGTTGGCTTTTCCAGGCAACTGTTTTTCAACACTTGATAGCACTGGTTGCATTTCAGCAATCATAATAACATAATAACAGAAAAAAAAAATAAACGGTAATCCATTTATAAATAATAAAGTTAACTTAAATGTTAATTAAAAGTATTTAAAAAATCAATTACTTAATTAACATATAATGTCTACAGATAAAGACCCCATTAAGAAAAAGAAAAGAGGGAGAAAGCCTAAGAAGAAACCAGAAAGTGACGAAGTTAAGGTACCGAAAAAGAGGGGTAGGAAACCGCGTGGCGGTAAAATCGTTAAAAAAACACCAGACGTGTGTATATCTAAAAAGGTGATAGAAGCAAATATTATTTTACATTTAAAATGCAATACGAGTGATTTGAATAGAAAAACAAGTTCAATGTTAAACAACAAATATGACCCGGAAATAAGACAACCCGACCCCTTTTCACTTACATCAAATCAAAAATTGTCTAGTTTGCCGTTTGAAAATATTGGTAATAATAGTTCGTTAAACAATACGATTATTTCTCAACAATCCGATCAAAACCATCTAGGAGTTATGAAAAACAATAAATTAACATTTACGAACAGTTCATTAAAATCATCGATTTCTTTAAAACCAACACCTGATGAGAATAAGGAACAAACGGATGATGTAGATATTAAAATGGTTTGGAAAAAATTATCAAATTTAAAACATCAATTGCGTTATAATACGCTTCCAGATAAACGGTCGTCGTGTTTCTGGTGCACGTGTTCGTTTGATAATCCGGCAATCTATATACCTTCTAAAATAAGAAAGGGAATATATGATGTCTATGGGTGTTTTTGTAGCCCTCAATGTGCGGTTGCCTTTTTACGAAAGGAACCACTCGACCATTCCGTTCTATGGGAACGATACTCAATGATAAATGATTTGTACGGTAAAATTTTTGGTAAAAATATTAAACCAGCCCCATGTCCGTATTACACGCTTAATAAATATTATGGAAATTTGACAATACAAGAATATCGGAAATTATTAAACAACGATAAACTGTTGATGATTGTAGACAAGCCGATGTCTAAAATATTGCCAGAACTTTACGAAGACAATAATGAATTGCCAGACGTTAATAATAATTTATTATCAAAAGAGATTAAAAATACAAATTACCGTCTCAAAAGCAAAAATTTGAAACGAGAAAGAAGAAATATATTTAGCCAATAGTACATTTTTTTATATTAAATTTTTATAAAATATTCAATATATATATAATAAGAACCATGTCCGGAAGAAATAAGACAAGAAAAAGAACACGACAATTAACGCCACCTAGAAAAAAAAAGAATAAGACTGTAAAATCAAATCAATCTAGTTATTTGAATGATGTTGCAAGTTTTATTTTCGATCCATTTTTGTCTAGAGAAAATCAGTTTAAACCGAAAAGAAGGGCTGTAAAATCTAAAAGCAAGACCCCAAAAACGTCGCGTCCATACAGTTATGTTAAACAGAGTCCACCAAAACCAAAGGCACAACATAAATCGCGTCCATACAGTTATGTTAAACAGAGTCCACCAAAACCAAAGGCACCGCGCACGTCTCGTCCATACAATTATGTTAAACAGAGTCCACCAAAACCAAAGGCACCACGCACGTCGCGTCCGTATAGTTTTAAACCAAAAACACAAAGAAGGACACAGAGACCTAAAAACAAAACACAAAAGAAGAAGACGCCACCCAAGAAGAAGACGCCAACGCCCCCACCAAAGAAGAAGACGCCACCAGCCCGTGATAATTCACCCTCATGGTCTAAGGGTGCTATAGATCATAACAAGGCTTATAAAATTCTAGGGATTACTAATAGGTACACAAAGACAGAATTAAAGAAAGCATATAGGAAATTAGCAAGAAAATACCACCCGGATAAAAATCCACAAAATAGAGACAAAGCGGCCAGAAAATTTAAACAGGTTAAAGATTCATTCGATCTTCTTAATGGCGCGTTTATGTAAGAATTAAACTACTTCTTCTATTTTAATAGTTTGCTCGTCTGTTGTTGACTCATTTGTACTATTATCCGAAACTTCATCGTTTGTTTTGGTCGATTCGTCGTTTGTTTGTTGTTGTTGTTGTTGTCTATTAGCAGCCTGTTGATTAAATACATTCATATACTGATTGTACCGTTTTCTATTTTCAAATTTAACATATACCTCATCCATAAAGTTTCGTATCTCTCCCATCATCTGTTGGTTTAACGTTTTTGTGTCGGTTTTCTTAGGTTTGTTGTTAAAATTTGGATTTAAATATTCCTTAATAACATTGATATAATTATTATCCCATTGTTTTAATTTTTCTTCTACCTGTTCTTCGGTATAATCGGTCTGTCTCATCACAAGATTGACTATTTCTTGTTTTCTCGTAGATTTACTCATATAATATTAATTAATAATTTATTAAATAATATTAAACGGATTTCAAACAGATATTTATATGCAAAATTCAATTGAAATTACTAAAATAGTGGAGGATGTTAGTTATATTATATCATCCAAATTAAAAGATGCTTTAAAACCTGTAATTGAAAATCAGAATAATACTGAAAATGCTATTATGAGTTTACCATTCATCCAAACGATTGTAAATGAGAATAGGGAATTGAAGGTTAAAAATGCTGAATTGGAAACTAAATTAGCAGTTGTAAGAGAGAATTACAAACGATTGTTTTTATCCAATCAAACAAAAAACCATAGTGTTACAACACCTGGAAATAATATTAGTCTTGAAATCGAGGAATACAATATAAGTAAACAAGATTATGATTCCATACAAACTATAGAAAAAGAAATAATAGAGTTGAATAAGAATGATTTCGATATTTCAGATGATAGCAATATGGAATCCAATCAATCTGAGACGGATGAAGATGATGATGAAGATGATGATGAAGACGACGAAGCAAAACAACGTGAATTAATTGATATTATGAGAAATGAACCAACCTTATGCAGTAAAGCGGTTATAAATTATAAACTATTTTATAAAATGAAGTTAAGTCCAAGTATAAAGGACGTGTACGATTCATCTGCTGGAATATATGGATGGGGTAGAGCAAACATTCAATCTACTGACACAGACAACGCAATAAGTGATAAAGAAACAAAGACGATTGTAGTCGATGTGAAACAAGAAGATGGGGAAGTAGATAAGGAAAAAGAATTAGCAGAATTAAAGACTAATTTAAAAAGAAATGAAGAGGTAGAAGAAGAAGAGGAGGAACAGGAAGAAGAAGTAGTAGAAGAGGAAGAGGAACAGGAGGTTCAGGAAGAAGAAGTAGAAGAAGAGGAAGAGGAACAGGAGGAACAGGAAGAAGAAGTAGTAGAAGAGGAAGAGGAACAGGAGGATCAGGAAGAAGAAGTAGAAGAAGAGGAAGAAGAAGTAGTAGAAGAGGTGGTAAAAGAGGAGGAAGAAGAGGTGATAGAAGAGGATGAAGAAGAGGAAGAAGAAGAGGAGGAAGAAGAGGAAGAAGAAGAGGAAGAAGAGGAAGAAGAAGAGGTGGTAGAAGAGGAAGAAGAAGAGGTGGTAGAAGAGGAGGAAGAAGAGGAGGAAGAAGAAGAAGAAGAACAGGAAGAAGAGGAGGAGGAAGAAGAACTGGAGGTAGAAGAAATTATGATAAAGGGGAAAATGTTTTATACTGATTCATCTCAAAGCGGTGATATTTATAGAGTAGGAGAAGATGGAGATATTGAAGATATTGTTGGTAAATTTAAAAATAGTCAAGCAATTTTCTATTAGTATATATATAATAATAAATGTTGCAAAAATTATGCCCCCCTGCTTTAATTTATCTAATATTTTCGATAACACAAATAACAATTGATGTTTTCAAACGAGACTACAATGTTGCCCTTGTAAAAATGGCGGTTGCTTTTATTTTTACAATCTTGTTGAATTATCTATGTAGCGCTGGTTTAGGCATCGTATCATGGATAATTGTATTTATTCCATTTATTTTAATGTCTGTTATCGTATCTTATATTTTAACCTTCTTTGGATTGGATCCGAAAACAAAAAAAATAAGAATTTTACAAGATGGAGAACAATTGATACATCGAGAAGAAAAAGAAGAAGAGAAAAGAGAAGATTTGACTGCTCCAGTCTTATCAAATATATCAGCAACGTATTCTGAGCCAGATAATAGGATAGTAATAAATTATACCAGTAGTAAACATGGACGTGCCTGGTGTAAATCAATAAATAAAAAAGACAAGCGAATTCCAACAATTGCCGAAATAAAAGAAGAACAATCTCAAACCATGTTATTGGGTGATGATAACTTTGCCTATATTGATGATTATTTAGATGGAGAATCATACGATGTTTATATTTATGCCGAAGATAACGCTTCCAATGGTATGTCTAAAAAGGATTTTATCGCCACCAAACAGACTGTAAATACAGATAGCGAATCGGGAAGTTCAAATGTGATGGGATTTCAAAATATAAAACAAGCAGTAGGAAACTTTTTCAGCAGTAATTCTGAAAAATACAAAGAACGCAAACGACACGTATCGCATATTGAAAAAATATTGAATGAATTAAATGAAAACGATAATGTCGCTTACTTTTTGTCTCAGTCTGAAGCCTGTCTTAATAAAAAAAAGGATACTGAATATGAAAAATGTTTAAAACGTGTTATTCAAGAGGTATACGCACGTATAAATAGTACAGAATCCAAAGAAAGATTCATCGATAAATTGCACAATAGTAAAATAAATGTAATTGGAATTACCAATACGTTAATTTAAATTGAAAAATAACTCAAATATATTAAATTTAGTAAAAACTAATTAAATTTAATATATAATATTAATACATAATGTTAATGCTACTTACTTTTGGGGGTGGATTTATTATATTTTTGTACTACTTATTTGATAACGAAGGGTTTAATACCAATATGTACAACGCTTACTTTACAGGTTTAAATACGTATCATTATTATGCTATTCAAGCAGAAGGTATTTTTGAATACTACAATAATCTTGTCATACAAGACGCTCAATCGGATCCTTCACAACAACAATCCAATACAAATATAATTGTTTCAACCGATGATAATATACATGAAAATGAAATAATCTATTCTTATTATCCATACGTAACGCAACATACTCTTTCTTATTATAATTACATTCCAAATATTAACATGATCGACACATCCAAAAACCCGATATTGTTTCTAAGATCATATGTAAACGACGATTATAAATACCTCCAGTTTAATGATATTTCATTAAATTTAAATAAATTTCTACCAATTAAAACGATTAATAATGGGCTATTTCTTCAAATTGAGTTTATTTATGACGGAATTACATATGACATATCACTTAATTCTATAGCACCATTTTTAGTAAACAATAATTATATTTTTAATAAAAAATTCACAAAATGGTTTGCTCAAGAACAATTTCATATCAATGTGGAAGAATCTTATACGATTAAGATAATAGATGAGTCTATTAACATGTTTGAATTTAATGAAAATCAATATATATGTTTAGAAAACGATTCATACAGCATTAAAGAAGTAACGGAACAATAATAGTATAAATCACCTTAATAAAATACATAAATTACAAAATCCTTAATAGATATTTATTAATAAAAAGAATATAAATATTCATTAATAAAAAGTATATAAATAAATATTTATTTAATTATATTATAATGGAATTGATACAATCCATCGAAGATGCTTCTTCATCATATAGCTCCCAAGTCCATCCCCTTATTGATAAATGGGTTTTATGGGCGCATTTACCACATAATACAGACTGGAGTCTAAAAAGTTATATTAAATTGCAATATCTCAAAACAGTAGAAGATGTTATTAGTATAACAAATGCTATCCCTGAAAAAATGGTGAAAAATTGTATGCTTTTTTTGATGAGACAAAATATCAATCCTGTATGGGAAGACCCTCTTAATTGTAACGGAGGATGCTTCTCATTTAAAGTTTTAAACAAAAACGTTCTCCAAGTTTGGAAGGATTTATCTTATTCTATTACCGGAGAAACCTTATCCAAAAACAAGGACTTCATGGATAATATAAATGGGATTACAATTAGCCCTAAAAAATCTTTTTGTATTATTAAACTATGGACGAAGACCCTTGATTTTCAAAATCCTCGAGATATTAATCCAATAGAAGGGTTACAGGTGAACGGGTGTTTGTTTAAAAAACACAAATCTAGTTATTAAATTATTATATATTCTTTTTTATATAATAATCTCGAATATTGAAATGGAAATACCGAAGTTTATAATAAGTTTTCTACGCGCGTCACCGACCGTATCATTTGTAATAGCATTATTGTTGTTTTTTATTACCAGTTCAGACATATATCTTTTTTTAGTAGTGTTAATATTTTTAGGTGAGATGTTAAACAACATATTAAAACACGGTGTATTTAAGCAAATAATGAAAAAAAATAAATGGCCTATATTAGGATATGGTATTCGCCCGGCTGATTCAAAAAATTCATCGCAATTTGGAGACATTAATTTGCCACCGCGCAAACACACATACGGTATGCCGTCCGGTCACGCACAAACCGCTTTACTTTTTGCTACTTTTGCAATAATGTTAATTACAGATTATCACTCGTCTACATTGCCAAATTATATTCAATATGTTCTACTATCTACCGTTGTTATCTTTACTGTATCTGTATTATGGTCTCGTATTTATTTAAAATGCCATACTATACAGCAAATAACGGTCGGTTCCGTTATTGGTGGATTATTGGGATATTATGGATATGATTTTTTCAAGAAAGAAAGTGTTTTATAATATCGGTTCGTTTGTGTAACATTCGTAGACTGCTTGTAGAAGAAATTCCTCGATCACCGGCAAAGAGCAATTCTGTATATTCCGGACACAAACAGTACACCGGTATATCGTGTTTTTTTGCTCTTAAACAAAATATAATATCCTCTCCTGTTTCTACCGTTGGTAACTTATCATTGAATAAGATATACAAAGACGATTTTCTAAATGACATACCACCGCATAAATAGTCAACGTTTAAAAGTGTTTTCTCTCCCAAATCCTTCGCAATATCTTCTTCTTCGTTATAATGAACTTTTTCCTTTACATAGTTCGCAGGAAAAGGTTGTATTACATCATTGAAATTAATATTTTTTGAATATAAATCAACATTATTATAATTATACGATACCCCCTTCACTTTTTTTTGGACCATCCAATTGGGGTATACAAATAAACCATTAATATCCATTTTCTTATCGTCGAGTATCCATCCATATTGACCTAAAATACAGTCCTTTCTTTTTAAAACCTGTAATGTTCTTTTTATAAAATCTTGATTGGGAAATCGGTCGTCGTCCAATACAATAATATACTCTGTTGGTGCTGTTAAGGCTAATTGATACCGTCCTATATACTTAAAATTGTAATCCGAAGAAATAAAATGTAAGTGTTGAAACTTATCCTTCCATTTTAAGAAAGCATTTAATAGGGTATCGTCCTTACAACCAAGAAAACATCCCCATACATATTTTGGAGGAGTAGATTGAAAATGCAATGCTTTCATTAACATATCCAACATATCCACCGGTTTGTTATAAAAATTAAGAATTACTGTAACATCGCTCATATAATAATATTAATCATTATGATTTATATTATTATTATTCTTATTATTATTGTTATATTATTGTTATTATTATTGTTATATTATTGTTATTGTTATTATTATTGTTATTATTATTGTTATATCTTAATAAATTTCCATTCACGATGATGACCTTTACACAAAATAATACATGGTGTACCAAAACGAGCATTATTCTTAGTGACGTATTTATTCATATACTCCTTTTCTGATTCGTTAACACCATCTTTGTATTTATAAAGAACCGGCATGCTTGCGGTATCCGGCCACCATTCTGGCTTTGATTTAACATTATTTTCAGAATAATATAATTTATATTCCAATGATGTAAATTCGTCGTCATTTGTTATTAAAAAGTTATCATCGACCGTGACATTTACAGTAGTATGATTCATTTCATTTTGAATACTGCTGTGTAAATTTATCGCGTCCGATAGCATTAGATTTTTTTTAATTGTCATATGAGGGGTTACCGCACGATTTATATGATACCAAAAACTATTTTCTGGAAGCAACCATACACAATATTTATAGTTAGGATATATTATCTCCGGTTTATCGATATTGTTTTTTTTTGTATTTTCTAAAGACATATACATTAACTTTGTATTTTTTTATAACAAATAAATTATTTATTGCGCCTGCTTTTTAGTTCGTTGTTGAAATCTCGTTCCGTTAATTTATACCCCCAATGTTGCAATGTTTGGCGGATGGCAGGGCTAATGCTATTGTCATTCCATTTAGTTTCATCTCCCTTTTTCATAATCTGTGTAATCAACCACTTTCTAAAACGCCCCTTTACGCCTGTTAACTTTTCCCACCTACTTATTTGACGCTTATCATCATCACTACGCCTACCATTAAAAAATTCACAATACCATTGTACCCATCCGTATGGGTCTTGTTTATCGATCCATCCTTTTGTTTCCCAAAACTGTAGACTTGTACCAACCTTAATCTTATATTTATTGATATTTATATCATAGTCTTCCATTGGTGTTGTCAAATGATGTTCCGGTATACCAGCCCACCAATTAGTCGGATACCGTTTATGGTAATTTCTAAGTGTCTTCTTGTAGAATTTACTTTTGATCGGACGCCAGTATGTCCCTCCAAAACTTCCCATTTTAAACATCTCACTAGGACTTAAATTAGGAGCAAAAGTAGGGAAATCTTTAAAATAATATACATTATTTTTCTTAGTTGGTAGTTTCATTTTTTTAGTCCGTTTCTTACTTTTTTTCATCCCCTTTCTACCTCCTTTTATAGATGTTTTAGGAACGCGTCTGGTACCATGTTTATGTTTTTTCTTTGCTAAATTAGCAAGTTTCATCGCTTTACCTGTTAGAGAGCAATATTCTTTTATTACACTGTAATCAACAGCAGCAGCCTTCCCTCCTGTTATAGCGCTTGCTAATCTAGCATACCCCCACGAATGCGCGGTTTGATTTGGACGACTACCACTTGAATAATAAGCCCCTTGTCCTTTTTTAACTATTTTGTCTAATCCTTCTTTAGAGCATCCGGTTGCTTTTTCAAGTTCCTTACTTGGTTGAATAGGAGTTAAATTATATATCTTTTCAGCCTTAATAATATGTTTGCTTTTCTTAGACTTGAACGACTTCACCTTTTTCCTAGTGTAATATTTTTTATTCTTGTACGCTTTTTGTGATTTTTTTAATTCTGTCGATGCCTTTTTTTTGTCTTTTTTTGTTAATTTTTTGGGAATATATTTAATAGGAACAATATCTTTCATATAAAATAACAAAAGAGAAAATATAATACTATATAAAATATGATAACGGATGTATGTAAAAAATATAATAATAATGCAACGTGTTATGTAAATTATACGTTGAGAACATGGAGTGTACTAACCATACTTACGTTGCTTGCTTTATATTTTTTAAACGTAGATAAAAAATTAATGCATATTTTCATTTGCGTATTAATGTTAAATAGTATACTTGGTAGTTTATTATTAAATGTTTTGGTTCGAGAAAAAATATTAGAGATATTTGGTATTTCTTACCCCATTCTGTTATTGTTTGATGCCGTGATACATATATTACCATTTTTACTCATTTACAACTATTACACTCCACCCAAACTGTCGGCAAATGAAATTATATCGGGTATTCTGTTAATAAGTGCTTTATTTTTAATATACGATAAAGTAATTGGGTTGAAAAATGTGTATATATCAATAAGTATTATTAAGCCTCCTACTGAATTTGCTATTGGCTTATATTTGTTTTTGTACTCTGGTGTCTTGTATTTTTACAAATAAACAATTTTACAAATAAACAATTTTACAAATAAACAATTTTACAAGTAAACAATTTTACAAATAAACAATTTTACATATTTAATAAATTATAATATCCTTAATTTATTAAATCCTATTCTTATTTCAACAACAATTGTCCGCGTCAAATAATTACAAAGAAGGCAACGGTGCCAAACACAATTTAATTTCTCCCAAAGAAGCAACACTGTAGCGTACGATTAATGGAATGTTGTTTTCTAAATACATTTCAATACTATTACACAAATTCGTACATTTAATAAAATAACTAAGATTTTTCAAAGAAAATTCACCTTGTATAATCTGATCTTCTTCTTGTTTTTGAATAAATTCCATATTCCCATCGCATTCGGACCGCCGCAGAGTACACGAAGCAAATGGACCATTGCAACTAAAAATTAACTCATTTCCTATTGATTTAATTTCCAACCTATCCGACAAATTACTCAAATCCCTTACAATTTTTTGAAAATCACTCGAAGGCATATTTAAAATCGAAGAGTATTTGATTTTTGGTAACTCTAAATCGTCGTCATCTGGTTCAATTAATCTCAATTTTTGGTCCTTACATTGTTTGATATCCCCATTTTCAAACTTCAATCCCAAATGGTCTACAATCCCATCGTTGTAATCATTTTCTTCGATGTAAATAGTTAGAGTATCGTCATTGTCTATTGAATTAATAAGTTTAAACAATTGAAACATATTTACACCTATTACAATTTTTGGGTATTTACAATAATAATATTCAAACTTGTCTGCCTGTAAAAATAAATGCGCCAAAATAGTATGCGATTTATCCATATTTACGATACGAATACCGTCTTGTTGAAAAATTATATTTGTTTCCAATAAAATATCCTTTAAAGCAGTCATCAACGTTCGAAATGGAGGAATCTGTATTGTTTTAATTTCCAGTACATTTGTATTATCTGACATAATATATTAAATTAACAATAATCTTTAAATACTAAAAATATTTAATATTCAAACGCACACGCTAAATTATTAAATTGAAATATATAATTATTATATGAAATAACCATATACATAAGTTTAATACATAGTAAATTGTATTTCAATCAACTATTAAATTATTTATACCATAAATTAAACTTATTCTTACAAAAAACACACTTTATTTGTATTTATTTAAACAAATCAATCAAAACTATATATAGAATGTTTAAAAATTGTTGCTGTTTCTTGTATATATTTCGAAAACGGCCAGTCAAACAAAATGCAGATATGTTTTCAGGAATTGTTTTACCCATAAATTCACATCCATCCACTACAAATAAAATGGGTAAATATAAAATCAATCCTACACACGAAATTGATTTTAAACCTGAAAATATAAAAGAAGTATTGGGTGAAGGAGGGGCTAGTATTGTATATAAATATAAAGTAGACAATAGGGTAATTGCTTGTAAAAAACTATCAAAATCATTAAGAACTGTAAAACATGAAATAAAAATCATGTCTTCGTATAAAGATAATGTGTATTTGCCAAAATATTTCGGATGTCATTTTGAAAATTGCGATGCAGAACAAGATAATAACCTTAGTATTCCATTGAATAGTTGTCAATATATATTTATGGAATATTGTCCCGGAAAAGAATTGTTTGAAATGTTAAAACGAAATTATAACTATATTCGTATTATAGATATAATTCGTCAGTTAGTATCGGCAATAAGTCATCTACAAAAACATCGTATTATTCACGCCGATATTAAATTGGAAAACATTATTGTAAATAAGCATAATAAAATAAAGTTGGTAGATTTTGGTTTATCTCGAAAAGTTTTAAAAAACAAACAAAGTGTATTATTGAATAAATATATTGGAACGATTGGTTATGTTTCTCCAGAGGTTATGATAGATAATTACATGACTTATAAAACTGATTTGTGGAGTGTTGGAATTGTTTGTTATATGTTGATAAATAACACACATCTATTTAATGTAGTCGATAGACAATCCTATAAAACACAACTAGTATGTCTAGATGAAATCTTAACCAAAGGACTGTTTATTTACAATAGCTCCGTACCCAATTTGGCATATGTAAAAATTCTATCCTTTATGACAAAAACAATATGTCGCGATGAAACAAGAATGACAACAAAGGAATGTTTAAATCATCCAATATTCTCGATACTAAAAAGGGAAACAAATAAATTTTAACATGTTATCGCCATAGCAAATATAGATTATTATTATTATATATTAAAAAAAACACCTGTTTTTAATATATTACAACTAATGTCTCATCATAATGTTAAATTACTAAATGATATTAACTTTAATTTTGTTAATATTCTAGAAAAATATTCAAACAACGTAAAAGTATTGAATAGGATAAATAGTTATATAAAAGAAAGCCTGGAAACTCATCTAAATAAGATACACAGAGAAGTGGAGAATTTGGATAAAATAGAAAAGGAAAAAAACTATTTTATTAATAAGTTTTTATCTAGTATGGAAAATATTTTTTATTATATTGAAGCAAATGATAGGTTTATACATTACGACATGAAGCATTATAAAATATTTGAAGAAGATGAATTATGCAATCAAATATACAACGATATAATGGAAAATCATAACTCGTTACATTCGTTAAAATTCGACGTATTAACAGATATTATTAATGAGTTGAAAACACACACAATATTTACATGCTTACCAGAGTCTTACACGATTCAAAGCACTATTAACTATTTGATGACATATTTTTTTAGTTCGAAGGACGATGCTAAGTATTTTTGCTGTATAATAGGAGACATCGTTTTAAATAAATCGATTGATGTTAATATATGTATAAACGATAATCTACACTATTTTATTTCGACATTTGAAGCAATAATTCAAAAAGTGTTGGGTGAAATATATCCAAATAATTTTGACGAGTATTTTTTATGCAATACAATAATAAAATCAAAAAAAATAGAAGATCATCGTATTTTGAAATCCACTACAGAAAACCAACATTATTTATGGAATGATTTTTTAAACAAACATGCGATTGATTTACTCGCGGTATGTATTCATTACTCAAGGCGATACATAAACTCTGAAAATTACTTAACACATCATAAAAATAGTAAAACTATATTGTATTTAAAAAATAACACCTCTGTAAAAATGATTGAAGACTTTTGTTTAAATAGTTTAAACGTCAAGAAGGACAGTTCTATAAATTATGAAAATATGGACTATTTATGGCACCGTTTTCTTAAAAAAAACCATATACCTGGTAATCTAATAACACATTCTACATTTCACAAGACTATTAAAACGTACGTCCAATACGACCATTTAAATAAGCAATATCTATCTATATTTCACGCCAACGGTTCTATAATTCAGGATGTAAAACATTTTTTAAAAACAGAATTAGTAAATGACGTCGAAGATGAATTAGAAATAAGTGAATTAATCGCGATATTTGAAGAACAACATTATTCTGTAAACGAAGATACAATGATAGACCTTGTTAAATATTTTACCAAATGTAAACTTACGATAGACAATAAACTAATTAAATCGACTAGATGTAAATTATGGGATAAAAAAGGTGAATTAAACACATTTATTTCTATTATGAAACAAGGCGCTACTTCAAATTACCCCATCACAACTGATTTATCATTCAATACGATTTATACTAAATATTGCAAATATACTTCAAATAATGGTAATGTTTCTAAAATAGTAACAAAAAAATATTTTGTAGATTATATTATTAATACAATACCTAATGAGTTTATTGTATTCAATAAAGTAATAAAGGATTTTTGGTATTAAATAAATTTATATAAAATAATTAATGTATTAATTATTTTATTATATTAACGTGCGTTGGAATCGAGACCTATTTACTTCTTCTTCTTGGAGCTCTTACCTCTCTTCTTCTTGGCGGTCTTACCTCTCTTCTTCTTCTTCTTCTTAATAGCACCGAATTTACCCTTGCGAGTAAAATAACCCTTATCCGTAAGACGCTTCAACATCTGTGGACCCTTGGCACTTTTAGCACGGGATACAATCTTTCCGTGTTTGTTTTTCTTTAAATTCTTCTTAGTCAAACCTCCAGTGGTTTTGTATGCTGTCTTATGCATAACTTGTGCACGGGAACCAACAAGAACTGGATATTTTTCTCCTTTTACGTGGTACATACCATCATCGCTTTTATGGGCTCTTTTCACCATTATATAGTAAACATAGAAAAAATCTTTAGAGTAAATGTTTACAATAAAATTATAAATATAAAAATATATTCTAAATTATATTCAATAACGATGGCTAATGAAAAAGTCAATTTTCATCTTAATCGTCGAGATATGAATAGTGCTAAATCAGAAATAATGGAAATAGAGGATTTATTAAATCAAGCAAAAACGCAATATAAAAACGTATTTAATGAAGACTATGATATTAAATGGTATCATTACATTACAAACGCATTCCAATGGTTTAATCCATTAAATTATATTCAATCCGCTCTAAATTTTGATATGGCATACTATAAATACGCCCAAGAAGACACGTTTACTGAAGGTTATCATATGTATTCATCTGTGTATGGAGATTTTAATAGTGAATATGATATAGATGATTTAATAAGTGATAGTGAAGAACATATCGAATAAATGGCAATATCGAATAAATCGGTAATATCGAATAAATCGGCAATATCGAATAAATCGGTAATATCAAAAATAATATAAATTGATTAAATTGATTTAAAAATATAGTATGGTAATAATTAATATTATTATATATTTATCATGTCTCAAAATCTAGCAAACGAATATCAAAAGAAAACTGACCGCGAACATATCTTAGATGCTCCGGATACTTATATCGGCCAGGTCGATATGGATGAAACCAAAAATTGGCTGCTCGAAGAAAATGGCAATTTCAATTACACTACATATTCATGGATCCCCGGATTGTTTAAATGTTTTGATGAAGGCATTGTAAACGCCAGGGATCATGCCGTGAGAATGTCAGAAAAATCAAAAAAATCAAAGAACATTATACCAGTTAAAAATATAAGTATTGACGTAGACGAAGAAACAGGTGTTATTACTATGACAAATGATGGAAATGGTATTGATGTTGCAAAACATCCTGAATATAATTTGTGGATTCCAGAAATGATATTCGGTCATTTGAGGACGTCTACAAATTATGATAAAAATGAAAAAAAAATTGTAGGTGGTAAGAACGGGTTTGGATTTAAGTTGGTGTTGATTTATTCAAAATGGGGAACTATTGAGACGGTAGACCATATACGAAAAAAGAAATATACGCAACGGTTTGAAAATAATCTCGACACTATCCAACCACCGACTATTAAAAAATCATCGTCTAAACCATATACAAAGGTTAGTTGGCTTCCAGATTACAAACGTTTTGGAATTGAAAAACTTACACCGACCATGTTTCAATTGTTTAAGAAGAGGACATATGACATTGCCGCCGTAACCGATAAACAAGTAGCGGTTAAATTCAACGGCAATACACTTCCTATACGAACATTCGAACAATATATTAATATGTATATTGGGGAAAAAGATCAAACAAAGCGAATTTTCGAATCTCCAAAAGGAGAACGATGGGAATACGCAGTGTGTCTTAGCCCGGTAGATGAGTTTACTCAAATCTCATTTGTAAACGGTATTAGTACAACAAGAGGAGGTAAACACGTTGATTATATTTTAAAACAGATCACTCGAAAAATGCAGACGTATATCGAAAAGAAAAGAAAGGTGAAGGTGAAGGAAAATACAATCAAAGAACAATTGATGTTGTTCTTAAACTGTGTGGTTGAAAATCCATCCTTCGACAGTCAATCTAAGGAATCAATGAATACACCAGTTAGTAAATTTGGAAGTAAGTGTGAAGTGAGTGATAAATTTATAGACAAACTAGCTAAGATGGGAGTTATGGACGCTGCTATTAGTTTGAACGAGATAAAGGATACTAAAGCAGCAAAGAAAAACGATGGTAAAAAGGTTCGTACGATTCGCGGTCTTCCTAAATTGATGGATGCCAATTATGCCGGAACTGCTAAGTCTGCTGAATGCGTGTTGATATTGTGTGAGGGAGATTCAGCCAAATCGGGTATCATGTCTGGTTTGACTAAAGACGATAGAAATTATATTGGCGTATTCCCTCTTAAAGGTAAACTATTAAATACAAAGGATTTACCACAAAAGAAAATAAACGACAACGTAGAAATTACAAATATCAAAAAGATTCTAGGATTGGTAACAAATAAGGCATACGACAAAAAGGAGATCAAAACATTAAGATACGGAAAGGTAATATTTATGACCGACCAGGATTTAGATGGCTCGCATATCAAAGGGCTTTGTATTAACCTGTTCCATAGTCAATGGGGTGATTTATTTAAGGCTGATAAATTTATTGGTTTTATGAATACTCCAATTCTTAAGGCAACGCGTGGTAAGAAGGAGATTAGCTTTTACAACGAGAGTAAATATCAAGAATGGAAAAAGGCCCATAATAATGGTAAGGGTTGGAATATTAAGTATTACAAGGGTTTAGGTACAAGTACTAGTAAAGAATTTAAGGAATATTTCAAACATAAAAGGTTGATTACATTCTCTTATATGGGAAATACATCAGATAATGCCATAGATAAAGTATTTAATAAAGAACGAGCAGACGATAGAAAGGAGTGGTTAGAAAATTACGATCGAGATGATGTATTGGAGACGGATAAAAATGAAGTTCCATACGAGGATTTTGTAGACAAGGAAATGATTCACTTTTCCAAATACGATTGCGAACGATCTATTCCAAACCTAATCGATGGTTTAAAAACTAGTCTTAGAAAAATCATGTATGCGGCCTTTAAGAAAAATTTAACAAAGGAGATTAAAGTAGCACAATTCTCTGGTTATGTATCAGAGCATTCTGGTTACCATCATGGAGAGATGAGTTTAAACAAAGCAATTGTTGGATTGGCTCAAAATTATGTAGGCGCTAATAATGTAAATCTTTTAATGCCAAACGGGCAGTTTGGAACACGTTTAGAAGGTGGTAAGGATGCTGCTTCAGAAAGATACATCTATACTGAACTCAACCCTCTTGTAAAATACATATATCCAGAACAAGATATGCCTCTGTTAAATTATTTAAATGATGATGGTTATATGGTTGAACCGGATTATTATTTGCCTATCATCCCTATGGTATTGGTTAATGGAGGAAAAGGTATCGGAACAGGTTACAGTTATGAAGGATTGTGTTATAATCCAAAACAAATCATGCAATTTATTAAAAATAAAATTAAAGGCATTCCACGTGAATCGAATGTAGATATCGAACCTTATTATGAAAACTTTAAGGGAACTATAACTAAAATCAATAGTACGAAATTTATGATGAAGGGTGTATATCAAATAATTAGTTCAGACAGTATTCGTATCACAGAATTGCCTATTGGGTCATGGACTACGAATTACAAAGAGTTCTTGGAAACGTTGATGGACGATAAGAAAAAGAATAAGAAACCAATCGTCAAATCGATAAAGGACATGAGTACAGATGCTATTGTCGATTTGACGGTGAAGTTTCATCCAAATACGTTGGGTAAATTGGTATCAAAACAAGTAGATCAATATCATAATTTGTTAGAAAAGACGTTGAGACTATATTGTACGAAGCAAACTACAAATATGCATTTGTTTAATCATAAGCAGCAATTGAGGAAGTACAATACTATATATGATATCGTCGATTGTTATTTCCCAATTCGACGGGATGGATATGTAAGGCGTAAGGAATATCTAATTAATCATTTAGAAAAGATAGTCATGGTATTAAGCAATAAAGCGCGATTCATCAAAGAACAGTGTGATGACATTATCGATTTAAGAAAGAAAAAGAAGCAACAAGTAATTGAATTATTGAAATCTAGGAATTATGAAATAATCGATGGGGATAAAGATTACAAGTATTTAAGAACAATGACTATTGATAGTGTTGAAGAAGAAAATGTTGCTAAATTAATGACAGAAAAGGAAAAAAGACAAAAAGAGTTGGATGTCATTAAAAAGAAAAGTATTGAAGCAATGTGGACCGATGAATTAAAGCGATTGGATACGGAATATACTAAGTTTCAGACAATTAGAAAATCAAAACTATTTGGAGATGTAGAAAAAGCAAAAAAGGTCAAAAAAATCAAAAAAATCAAAAAGAAGGTTTCGAAACAATAATTAATATTGATATTGTAATCAAAACAATGTAATCAAAACAATGTAATCAAAACAATGTAATCAAATAATAACATATTTTTATTAAGTTATTATTTATACTACTATACTTGTAATATTTGATAAATTAGAAAAACTTTTTCAATTCTAAAGTGTTATTATGGTATGTTGAAATGGGTCGTTGCATGGGTTTGGCCATCGTACTAACATCACGTTTGTATTTCATGTAACCGTCTGCTTCTCCGTATATTTGCGGAACAGCATAATCACATACTAATTTATTTAATTCAATAATTTGGGTTGTTATATCGTTACCATTTTTGGAATTTTGTAAATATATACTCCTCATTATTATTTTAAGAGTGTCTTCATTCTGGTTACCAACCACAAAATTACCATTTGATAATTTATAAACACCCGCCTTTATTGCGTTTTGTATAATCTGAATGTTTTCTTTAGAAAAAAAAGCAGCAGATAACATGGTAGATGTATTCGTACCAGTTAACGCTTCTCTAAAGTCACTTGAACCTTCACTCACAGGTATTTGATCGTATAACGTAAATACATCTAAATTTGTTTTTCCCATTATATCTATTCTTCCATTATTCATATTGTTATTCATAATATTATATATAAAATATAATATTTTATTATTTTATACATAATGAGTTTTCAAAAAACGGTGTTAATTATAGCGCTAATTATATTTTCTATAATGTTATTTTTTATTGCTTTAGCCATGAAGGGATTAAAAAAATCACAACAATACCCCGCGGAGATTTCCGAATGTCCCGATTATTGGGTTAAAAACGAGGATAATGCGTGTGTACCAGTTGGTAATCACAACAAAGGCAATAACGCTGCCAATTGTGGGTCGTACATTGGAACAGAAGAAAAAAAACAATTTGCATCCAAATGTGGTATAGAATGGGACGGTGTTAATAACATTACAGAATAATTATAATTTCTAATATCAAAATAAATACGATTATTTTACTATACTGTTTTAATTATAAAACGATATAGTATAACCATTATCATACATGCCGTTGTCTATTATTTCTCTCCCTTATTGTTTATTAAAAGAAATTTACAGATTCATTCCACTACATAATTTATATTGTTTTTCTAAATCACATTTTATTGCGAATATTAAGAACTATTACAATTATCATAAGACATTTAACAGGGGTAGGTTTTTTTACAGTAAAGTAAATAATACATACATACGTTATTTAATACGGAATGATATGTCTTTGTTTTTGGACCATTTTATTAGTTCGAATGATTATATATTATGGGAAAAAATAAAACGATATACTTACAAAAATACTGTTTTTAAAACATATCTTGACTATTGTATTTTTTTGGCAAACGACTACGGTAGTGAAAAAAGCAAACAATTGTTAATGAGTATCCATAGAAGTAAAAAGAAACGGTAAAGTAGTGCGTTTATTTTGATTGTATTATTAAAATACAAAATATATTAATGTTGTAATGATTTAAAATAAACAACCTAATAATATTAATAGCAATGGATAATCTTAATCTAAATAAAATATTAGGGAGAGAAAGTCAAGAACAACAACTGATAGATTATTTGGATTATTTTGAAAAAAACAAACATGATTTACTAACCAAACGCGGTATTTATATTTATGGTAATCCTGGTGTTGGAAAAACGGATTTTGTAAAAAATATTCTTGATAAATACAATTATGATACCATTACATTCGATGCTGGAGATGTCCGTAATAAATCAGCAATCGATAAAATAACAAAACACAATATGTCAGATAAAAACATTATGAATCTATTTTATAAAAAATCCAAAAAAATAGCAATATTGATGGATGAAATAGATGGTATGAATAGTGGTGATAAAGGTGGTATAAATTCACTTATTAAATTAATGCGTCCTAAAAAAACGAGACGTCAGAAAAAGGAATCTATTACACTCAACCCTATTATATGTATTGGAAACTATCATGTAGATAAAAAAATTAAAGAAATTATGAAAATAATCGATTGTATTGAAATAAAAAATCCAACTCCTATCCAGATAAAAGAAATTTTGTATAAAAGTACACAAAAAGAAATATTTAAGTCAAAAAGTACAAATAAAAAAACCGATACACTCGTCAATTACATCGGGGGTGATTTGAGAAAACTTCGGTTTGTTTACGAGATGTATGCAATAAATAATGAGATGATCTACTTTAATAAAGAATATATACATAATTTGTTTCAAGGCGTTGATTACAACGACGATACAAAAATAATAACAAAAAAATTATTAAACAATCACTATTCTATCGACGAACATTTTAAATTAATGAACGATACAAATAGAACTAGCGTAGCATTATTATTTCATGAAAATATAATTGATTGTTTTCCAGACATCAACAAGGCAAAATCCATTGAGTTTTATCTTAAAATATTGGAAAATATATGTTTTTCAGATTATATAGACCGTATAACGTTTCAAAAACAAATATGGATATTCAACGAAATGAGCTCTCTTATAAAAACAGTATACAATAACCATATTTATCATACAAAATATGAAAATAGGAAACCATATACACCTGATAATGTTCGATTTACAAAGGTATTAACCAAATACTCAACCGAATACAACAATAGTGTTTTTATACAAGATATGTGTCAAATATTTAACATGGACCATAAAGACTTATTATGTTATTTTTACAATCTACGACAATCGCACACAGTTCCAGAAATTGTAGAGATGTTTGAGAAAAAAGGCACTATCAATAAATTAGAAACCATTCGTATGTATAGATACATCGATGCTTGCTATTAAATAATGCTCGAATTGTTTAATAATTTAATTCAGTAAATTATTAAATATAAATATAAATATAATTATAATTATTCATATTGTTCGATAAAATCCTTAAATGCTTCTGATGTTCGCTCTCCACTGTAATCCACTATTTTATCATTCTTCTCATCCAGCACCAAAATAGTTGGGAATCCCTTTATACCCAATTTTTTCACTAATTCAGGGTCTTCGTCTTTTTCTACTTTTCCTACATAAACATTACCGTTGTAGACTGTTTCAAATCGTTCCCATTCAGGCATCATTTTTTTACAATGACCGCAATTTTTCCAGTGAAACAAGATAAATTTTTTACCATCTTTTCCAGTCATGCCTTCCTTCATTATACGCAAATTAGTTAAACTACTAAATAAAGCATCCAACAAAAATCGGAAAGCAATAAATATTAATATATATACAGCAATACGTGGTCCAGTAGGTAATTTTTGAATTTTTTTAATAAGTCCAGCAAGTTTCATTATAACATACATACACAAAAAAATATATTACAATTATTTATTTTACATTATACAGTAGTGTAAAATTCCAATAGACTTTTATCTCGTATAAACATTTTTGGAGATAATTTCGTTTTTCTAACATAGTCGGGATGTGGATTTACCAATAACTTTCGTTTATCAAAAGTATTGTATTGATGGGCGAATACAAGGATTGTTTTCTTTGGATCCAATTGAACGAATGGAATTGTATAGTTTTTCAGAAACGCCTTTTCTTCTGCTATTTCAGCATCATCGTCGTATTTTGTCAATTTCAATAACTCTTTTTTAAAGGCGAATGTTCCAGCAGTTCCATGTGATTTACCATATGGTCCAAAGATGTAAAGTTGGTCCAAATCATTAAAATAAATGTAAACAATACTACTTCCAGCACACAATGCGTTTGGCTGAGAACGCAATCTGTCTACCGCATGAGTTACTCTATCTGGTGGATAAAAATCATCATCGTCCATATAAACCAAAATGTCACCACTCGCCTTTTCATGCATTAAATTGCGTTTTCTTCCCAACTTAATTTTTTCTTCATACCTAAAATATTTTACACCCTCTACTCCTTTAAACAGGTCTTCAACCGAATCTTCCCCATCATCAATAATAATCCATTCCATCAATACTTTAGGATAGGTTTGCGCCTTATAACATTTTATTAATTGTGGAATAAACATTCTACGGTTATAAGTTGGTGTACATACGCTTACAAATGGTTTCCCATTAGTAGATACCTTCTTTTTACGGTTTTTCTTTCCTCCCATTATTTATTTATTAATTATTCAAATATCTTTAATATATTAATTTAATAGTAGTTTTTTAATGATAGTTTTTTAATACTAGTTTTTAATGTATTAATTCGATAGTAGTTTAATATATTTATTAATAAATATATTAAAATTTAAATTTATTTTGCGGGGGCAGCAGGGGCAGCAGGGGCAGCAGGGGCAGCAGCGGTAGCAGTGGCTGCAGTGGCCGCAGCGGTAACAGTAGCAGCAGCTACAGCAGAAGGATTCGATTTTTTTGGACCAAAGAAAGCACCATAAATATGATACAACGGAACCACAATAAATGGTGCGGCAATTGCTACAATAATCAATCCCTTTGTCTTTATGTTAATAGAAAGTTTCTCGTGAAAATATAAATTATACTTTTTAACCAACAAAATACCAAAAATAAGAAGAATTATTGCAATATTTAAAAATGATTTTGTAATGTTTTTAAATATGTTTGTAGCCTTACCCACATTTTTAAACATTTTAACCAGATAACCAACCACAAAAAACACTCCTATTGTACCAGGTATTAGAAATAAGTGAGCCAAAGCACCAACCGTAAGCCATACGAATATAGTCATAAAGTTATATTTGAAGAACCAATAATCTTTGTTTTCAAAGAAGCCCGTGTTTATCAGATTTATAGTACTTTTAACATAACCTAGATGTAAATGTCCGAACATAAAAATAGCAGCAAATAACATACCGACATAATACATTACAAAAGGTAATACACCAACTATTAATAATTGTATAACTGACCTAATCTGTGATGGTGTTCTGCCGTACGCTTTCTTAGCATCCCACAAAGCACCTCCACCACCTCCATAATAAAGCGGATCCATTATTTTATTTATTTGACAAAATACATAATATAAAGCATCTCGAGGAATTTTAGCTAACCCAACATATATTGATTTTACAAATATATATACATCTGGCGATTGGTCCTGATAAATTTCAATCATATTCATAAATTTATCTACATTAAACTGGTGGTTTTCATCGTCTAAATCCAAATCCTTTGATTGGACGGAATGAAAACTATTCCACATTAAGAAACAACCTACATATACAACAACAAACATTTTTACGAAAACCCCTAATATTTCCTTTGCCAGGCCGACTGTTCGCTCGACGTATGAATCACTCTTTAATGGATATTTTCTCCCATTAATAGCATCTACTAATTCGTTGTGCTTACTTGCTGGTTTATAGTAAGCCCAATCAGGACTTTTGTAATAATTATCAATAAAATCGTAAGGTTCCCCTTGCCATTGTTGCAAGTGCTTTTCCAGATACTTCCAATCCTTTTTATATCGGTATGTTTTAAAAATATCATTCATATCTTCAGCGTCTCTCAATTTTTTCTTTGCTCGTTTTACATCTTCCTTATCCGGTTTAATGCCTGTATTTTTACTACCTTTTTTCCCTTTATCTTTCCCTTCACCTTCGCCTTTCCCTCCACCCTCTCCTTTATCTTCAGGTTTATCTTCTTTTTTATCTTCTTTTTTTTCTGTATCTTTTATTTCACTTACCATTATATATTATAATTATTTATTAAAAAAATAAAATAAATATAATTATACGAATAGTTACTTTCCTAAATTTATATTTCTATGTAACCAGATTACAAACTTATTTTATATTTATAATATATAACAAATACATGAAATTAATAGTGTCATTATTTTTTCTACTCATAATTGTAATTGTTGCAGTATTTTATAGCAATAATATTCGAGAATATTTTGTATCTCAATTATCCAAATCATACGATTCTAACAAATTTAAAAGGGTTATTTTAGATAAAATGGATAATTATGACATAGAAGTGGGAATACCTTCAGGTCAATATTTATATAATACAACTCAAGGTAATTGGGGTTTTTCTACGGATGAAACAAATGATGGCGTTGTATTCGGTGTATATAGAGATGGATACACGGCGGATGGTTCTATATTTAAAGGAGTCACTGGAACACGTTACAAATATATGTTAGAACAGGGACCGTATGTAATTCGTTATAAAGTACGAAAAAACGAAAATACGGATAATTACGATGTATCTATCTTTGTAGACGATAAATTAATAGAAGTTGCTGAAGGAGAGGGTGTTTCGTCGGATGAAATAACTGTTATTGGGACAAATTATCACAATTACAATGATGAAGCGAAAAAAGACAAACGTGGTAGACGTCCTGTTGATTATTTAAAATTTATTCCTAAAGGTACAAATGATACCAAAGAAGGATTTACAAATCAACAATCGGACAATGAAAACACAGATGTGTCTGTTAATTTTTCAGCAGACGTTAAGAAAGCAAACAATTTAAGTAATTCAGACATTAATGAAGTTGATTTCACAGTTGATATGTGTAAAAAGGAAGGAATATTTTGTAATAAAATACAAGATTTCAACGTTGATTTAAGAACTGGTAAAATCTATTATGGCGATGAAAATGAAGATGATGGGAAACAATCCCTAACCGAACAAGAAAATGCGAGAAATCTTCGTCATTTATTTAATGCGGTAGACCAGGATAAAGACGGTATGATATTAGAAAGTGAAGTTAAAATTTTAATGGACGACTTACAAATCAACCAAGAATTGTATAATAACGTATTAAAGAATATGACACCAGCAGGAATGGATTATAAAACATTCTCTAGTTTGATAGGTCAACCAATTAAACAAATACTAAGAGTTGTTTACGAAGATACTGGAAAAAAGGGATTAAAAATGATGTATAAATTAATGGGTTATGAATATACAGAAGATGAAAAGCCAAGTGAATCCGAAGAAGCAAGAAAAGCGAGATTAAAAAAAATGTATCCGGAAACTGATTACGATAAATCCAATCCAAGTAAGTCTAGGTATAGAAGTAACTACAAACCAGAACACCCTCGTCCCGAAGAAGGAGTCCATTTTTATGATTCTATATGGGATTTTAGCAATAAATATTAATAATATTAATTACACATTAATAATATTAATTATACATTAATAATATTAATTACACATTATACATTATACTTACCTGGCTTGTAGTAACTCTCCTCTTCCACCCATTATAATTAGTAGATTGTAACGTTCTTCAAAAATCTTTAAGTCGTAATTGTATTCATTTAGATCGGCTGTCGTTTTTCTAAAACCAATAGGATTGTTACCTGTATCACAAATAATATTAGTAAGAACTGGATTAGGATTAATAGGTGGTTCTAAAGTATTAAATTCAAAACTTACCTTTGAGAACTTATTTAAATTCATTGCTCCAGATGGTTGGTATATTTTTCGTTCACTGTCTAGACAAAAATTGTAACAGTACAAACCGTCTTTTGCAGAACCACTTGTTCGCTTCCACTTTTCTATATATTCATATATACCAGCATCCATAACATTTTCACGGTATACTCCTTGTAACACGACACCCATATCCATTAAAATATCTTTTTTATTGTAAAAATATTCTCCTACTGCTCCAGTAATAAAAAAGTTTCTTGGATTCTGTATTCGCTTAGTATTTACCAACGGTAATATATTTGTTATTTTTTGTGGCTCGATATTATTATAGGTCCAATTGGTATAATTCGACCATTCATTCCGCAATCGAACATCATTTCGTCTAAAACGAAACATATAGTTGATAACCATATCTTTACTATCAAATTCGGAAATTTGTGATCCTCCAATAGACAACTTTTCATATTCATATACTTGTTTGATTAGCAATTTATAAGGCTGTTGTGCCACAACCCTTCTTTCGTCTTGACCTAAAAATATATATGTCGATATAAGATGAATGTCGGTATTCCAGTCGTTTCTAGTCTGATTGTATAAACTCAACGTTCCATCAATGTCTTGTGGAGGATTTAAAAAATGCCACATTTGATGGTGTAATACATTTGGATTCGGTGCTCTTCTATAACTTATTCCCGACGAGTTTGTTACATTATCTACATCATTTATAGTATATAATTTAGAAATAGGTTCAAACGTAATTTTAATATTAATTTCCTGGTATTGTAAAGCAACCAAAGGAAGGGCCATCTTACTAGAATCAGAAAATACCAAACTTAAAGGTATATATAGTTTTCTACCTTGTATAGATGGAATTACTCCAGTACTATCTACATACATAGAATTAGGATAAACGTTGACTCTATTTCCACTGAAGGCAGGATTATTTAATTCAGATATATTTCCAGTCATTCTATTCCACAATTCCTTCTTCGAGTGACTAAAATCACGCTCTTTTAAACAACTCAAGTATTCCCCTGAGAACTTACTTAATACAATTGGTCCAGAATACACTTCAACTTCTCGTATCATGTTTGTACCCAACTCTTCAATCCATCGAAACTGATACGGTTTTAATTGATTACCACCCACTTGTGTAGAAGCATCGAACTCATGAAATGGACTCCATATGTCTGGTAGTGTAATACACACATAACTATCATATAGTAATTCAGCATATCGGGGTATTTTAAAATCTAAAACTGTTGGGGTATTATAATTTAGTATTCTACTACCTTTATAGTCAACTCTAAACCGCTGTAGTCCGAAATTTGTATGTTTTTTGTAAACTGCTTTGAAAAATGTTTTTTTAGGATTCCCATTAATTATTACATTTTCGTTGCCATATGCTGTTAGATTTAATAATCCACCGCCCATTTAATTAATATATTATAATATAATAATTTTAATATTTATTTTACTATTAATATAATTTACATTTATAATCGATTAATTATTAATAATACAATAAAATATATCTAATTATATATTAAAATGAATCGTATTCCAAAACCAGGTTTTTTACCAAAAACAAATTTATTAAAATTACCCAAACCAGGTGCTATTGCGGACAATATACCTAAAATAGACGCTCCTACTGGCGATATGATGGAAAATATGGCAAAAAATGCGGCAAAGGAGGCTGAAAAAATGCAAAAACAGGTCATGGAATATTACAAGATGATAACTGGAAACAATAAATTGTTATTACGATTTATTCTTATTATAGGTATAATTATTGTGGTTCTTATTATTTTATTGTATATTGTTGGTCGTAATAATAAAAGTGAAAAAAACGTGGATAAATTAAAAGAAAACGCAAAAGATTACGTTGGTTTTAAAGAAGAAAATGGGTTGGATAGTATATCGAGTTTTTCGTATGCTTCTAGTTACGATAAAGTACATAAGAGACCCACCTCATTAAAGGATTATTATATTTTGGGAAGTTACAATAGTTGTTGTGGCGGAGAAGTATTTAACAATTGGGTCGATTTGGAAATATTAGAAAATACAATTAAAATGGGACCACGTGTGTTAGATTTTGAAATATTTTCACAAAACGGTGTTCCTATGGTGGCCGCAAGTTTAAAAAATGCAACAGGACAAAGTGATTCCTATTCCAAGGATACATTAAATCATTTAGAAATACTCGATGTACTAGATACTTGTAAAAAAGCGTTTCAAGGAATTGAAACGGCTAACTCAAATGATTTATTAATTTTAAATTTTAGAATAAAAACATCGAATACGGCAGCATTAAATACGTTGTATGATAATATAATGTCTGTATTTCAATCGCAATTGGTGAATCCTTCGTATGGATTTGGAGGACGCGATAAAAATGTGATTAATGAAGATATTAAAAAGTTGAGTCAAAAGGTTATTGTTTCTGTTTATGATGTTACAAATACGTTTAAAGAGACAAATTTGTTTAAGATTACTCACATTTGTAACAATATGGATGTAAAGGGTATGGGTGCTATGGAATACATAAAAAATTACGACGTTCAATATGGAACCGACCAAAAAGATATGATTAAGAAAAATAAATTATTATTAAAAATGGTTATTCCCGATGAAACAAACGAAAAAGAAAATCCCCCACAGAAAGTACACATGGAGAATGGATGTCAAATATCACTAATGCGATTTATGGTTTACGATACAAATTTAAAGGAAACACTTACCTTTTTTTCAAAAAATAAGACTGCTTTAGTACTTAAACCAGATGATTATCGTTATAAACCAATTCGATTGGCAAAACCAAAACCAATGGACCCACGTGTAAAGAAGATACTAATGAATAATAGTTAACTACACAATATCATAAAATATGTATAATAAATTATATGTATATATTTTATATAATCCTATAATGAAAAATAAACAATTTGAAGAAAAAGAATTGGCTATACTGAGAAATGCCGTAGATAATATAGAGAAAAAAACTGGTTATACATTAATCAACAATCCAAGTATTAAAACCATTATCGAAATTGTCGAACAATTTTTAAGAGATCGAAAGAGAATTTGTTATGGAGGAACGGCTATAAACAATATATTACCGTTGGAGGATCAGTTTTATGATAAAAAGGTTGAACTACCCGATTATGATTTTTACTCTCCAGACCCATTAAAAGATGCAAAAGATTTGGCAGATATTTATTATAAAAAGGGATTCGAAGAAGTAGAAGCAAAATCCGGAATGCATCCGGGTACATTTAAAGTGTTTGTAAATTATATCCCTGTAGCAGATATTACATATTTAGTGGACGATATCTACAAAAATATAAGAAAGCGTTCTATAATAGTTGATAATATTTACTATACCCCCGCCAATTATCTTCGTATGTCGATGTATTTAGAACTTTCTAGACCACAAGGAGATATATCAAGATGGGAAAAGGTATTAAAACGTCTTAGTTTATTAAACAAACATTATCCATTAAAAGGGAAACAATGCGATAATATGGAAATACAGCGACTATTTGAATACGGTGTAAAAAAAAATACGGTTGATGTTAATAAAACAAATGAAGGTAACTTAATTACTAATTTAACTAATGTGGAAAGTGATATTTTTACAACTACCAGAGATTCATTGGTGTCTCAGGGATGTATATTTTTTGGCGCGTATGCCAATCGAATGATACTAAAATCACATCCAAGTATAAGTAAAATACCAGTTCCGCGAATACCTGATTTCGATGTTCTATCGTTGGAACCGCATAACACCGCTAGAATAATAAAAGAAAGGTTAACCGATATTGGTATAAAGAAAATAAAAATACATAAAAGACCTGGCGTGGGAGAGGTAATAGCGCCTCATTATGAAGTAAAAGTTGGTGCCGAAACACTTGTTTTTATTTACGAACCGTTGGCGTGTCATAGTTATAATGTAATTAAAACCAGTGGAAAAAGTATCCGCGTTGCTACAATTGATACTATGTTAAGTTTCTATCTATCATTTGCTTATGTCAATCGCAAATACTATAAAGAAAATCGCATTTTGTGTATGAGTGAATATTTATTTGACGTTCAACAGAAAAATAGATTAACACAAAAAGGGTTGCTTAAAAGGTTTACAATTGATTGTTATGGAGAACAACTAACTATGGAAAAAATGCGAGCTGAAAAATCAGATAAATACAAGGAACTAAAAAAAAGTAAAAAGAAAGATGAATTTGAATGGTATTTTCTCCGTTACATTCCTTCTGAAATAAAGTTATTAAAACAAAAGAAAAACAATCGTAAAACCAAAAAATCCAAAACATCCAAAACATATACAAAGAAGAAGCGAAACAATCGTAAAACAAAAAAGAAAAAGGTTACACTTCTCTCCCTTTTTAAAAAGTAATAAACAATTCATAATAAACAATTCATAATAAACAATTCATAATAAATATAATATGAATTATTTAAAGTACACTTAAGTGATTGGATAATGTATTTAATCCATAAAATCCTACGCCAAATAACACAGTTTGTACCATATATCCAGAAAGCGTATGAAACCCGTCTTTATTAAAAAGAGAAGGGAAATTTCGTATAAATATCTTCTGGATATATGGTAATTGGAGTAAAAAATACAATACCATTCCCAATATAGGGGTTTGAAATTCATCGTATATCTGTTCCAAACGCGCGTCATTATTTTCCTTTTGTCGTGATTTTTCAACTATTTCTTCAAATGTATTATCATCTTCGATATAGTTCATTTTTGATTCTTCCACAGAGGGTATGTGATTTACTTTTACATTTGGATCAAAACTTACTTGTGAATTTTGATTTGGAATATGTTTGCTAGGCAACCCTGTTAATTGACTTGCACCTGCTTCCTGAAGACCATTTACAATTTGACTGATCGATTCTTTACTCAATTCCGTTATTACATTATTTGATACAGACGCTTCGCTAACTGACATTTTTACATTTTCGGCTGGCTTTAATTCATTCGGTAAATTGTCAATATCCGACGTATTAGATTCCATTTATACATTAATTATAGTAACAAAATGTATATTATACGCATTTTGTTATATTTTGACTATATTAAACTATATCGAACTATATTAAACTATATCGAACTATATTATTCAAATTCAACATATTCGGCGTCATCTTTGCATTGAATCGCACCGGCCGTGTAATTATAACATTTGTCTTCAAATTTATATGTTTTACTATCTATTTTATCAATTGTGGGTGCTTTAAAAATTAAGCAATTCCTATCATTACAAACCTTTCTAAATAATGTGGATAATCCCAAACCCAAAAGTATAGATATTATTATTTTTCCAAAATCACTATATATAAGACGTCTTAAATACATATATAATTTATAAATATTTTATAAATATTTTATAAATTATAGTAAAATCATTATTGAACTTTGTATTCTTCAATATCATTTTTATTCGCAGGACACTCCACCTCGTTTTGTTGAAACTTGAAACAATTTCCTGCCTTATCCTTATATCTTAATTTATCCGTATTCGATGGATTTGGATAAACATAAATAACTCGTTTCTTAGGAGACAAAATATACGATAAAAACAAACCTGCAAACAAAGCCAATAAAAATACCTTTACATCTATAAATTTAGTAAATTTCATTTATATATATAGATAAATATAACATTATCATAGTATCATAACAATATCACAATACATAGTATCATAACAATATCACAATAACATAGTTACAGTATCAAATTAATATATATTTTTAACAATTTGGAAGGCATTCAGTGATACTTGTTTATTTTCAGTTGTAACGTTATTAAATGTAATGTAAACTTCTTCATCGTCTTCTTTTCGAATTGGCTTTATTATTTCTATATTACCTTCTTGATATTGTATTGAACGTTTTTTTTTAAATAAATCAACGACTTTTTTATGGTATTTTTCATAAGCATCAATAAGAAATGCTTTGTTTTTAGTAGTAGTGTACTCTTTTACTATTTTAGCGTACTGACTTAATGTATTCTCTATTTCCTTACTTGTAATATCAATACTTTGTTTTCTACTGATTTTTTCATCGTATTCTTCCTTTGTATCCTCGTTTTGTTTTTTTATTATAAAAGTGTCATTTTTTTCTTTGTAAGTCGATTTTAATTTATCTAATTTGTTATTTAAATTTTGTAATTTTGTTTTAAGTTTTTGAAAACGGGTTACGACATAATCTTCATCCTTTAATTGGAATAGCAGGTCGAGTTTTAATTTTATTATATCGGTCTTAATTGTTTCTACTTGTGAACGAATCGATTTTACTAAATCACCGTACAGTTTGTAATTTGCTAATTTAATATTAATGTTTAAGTCACACGGTGTTGATGAGTTGCATTTAGCAATAAGAGAAACTTCTGTATAACCATTTGATGATTTTTCAACCTGTCGTGAAAATTCTGTTCCTCCCTTTTTATTGCATTTAATACATTTCTTATCTTTGTCTTCTACTGTATTCTTTTTACTATTATTGTCTTTAGTAGCCATCTTATTACATCCCTGGTAAATATTATATTTATTTTCGTATTTTTTTTTCAATGTATAATAATTATTTAAAGCATCTGTATATTCCTTTACTTTACTCATTTACTATTAAATGTTATAAAAATTTTTATGAAGTTTCACAAAATCACTTTCGAATTTAGGTAGATTTGTGATTGTTTCATTTCTATCTTTTAATTTTTTATCTGTAATTTGTTTTATCTTATTTAAAATATAATGCTTTTTAATATTATCCCGATGATTTAATTCCTCTAAAGTTGGTTTAGTCTTCCATTTATAATACAATATACTGCCTATTATACACGTAAAAATAACAAATAACACAATATTAATATTAATAGTTTCACTAAGTTGTTTCTTACTTCTACAATTCTTTAATGTTTCACTTAGAAAATATTTAACACCCGGTTCTATTAAAGATGCTTTATTCATTTGTATAATAATAAACAACAAATTTTATTAATAAAACAAACAAATTTTATTAATAAAACAAATACAACATTCATTAATTTAATAAATCAATTAATATTATACAAATAATATATACGATGTTTACTTTTCTTCCTATTCATTTAATTATTATAACCTTGTTTTTCGGTTTTAGATATTATACAAGTAAAATTAAGTCATATTCTCCAACATTAATGCTTCCATTACAAGGAGTTGTTCCAAAATTTTTACTAATACCAATCCTTTTAATTAGTATGTTCGTCATTCAAGGATTTAGTAACAAAATGCAACTTTTTAATAAATGCAACGTCGATATGACACAAACTGCTTTTATGACTTCTGCCATTGTTACATTTTTAATATTTGGAACGATTGTTTCAGTAATTGAAAGTGTTCCAATTATAAAAGGTCCATTCGACAATACGTTTGGATATTTTTTGTCTGGTATGAATGTCGAAACTATACGAACAGTGGTAAATAAAATATATGTTCCAAAAATTAGATATGGCGATTCAAATGTTTTAGAGTCTATATTAAATAACGAAGGGTTAATGTTAAACACCGTTCGACCAAGTAATTTTCAAATGAAAATGCTACCATTAAAAGTACCAAATACGAATCGAGCAAACGACGTAATGATGAAGTATTACAATCTAGTATTAAAAAAAGATTTAATTGGATCATTTGTATGGTATGTTTTAGCAGCTGCGGTGGCTGTTTTAATAAATAGCGAATCCATGAATAATATCAAATGTAAAAAAACAAATGAAGACATCGTAAAAAATCTAAGTTCTATCTCTCTAGATGAAATTTAATATTAATTATTGACTTTGCTATCATTATTTAATATCATTTATTTATAAATGGATGCCGGGGAAACAGAAAAAGCTAAAAATGAATTTAATAAGAAGATAAAAGAAGGCGGTGTAAACAATAGTTCTATTGGTGCAATATACCTAGTATTGATTATTATAATTGCTTTTATACGTTATCGATTTACCTCTATAAAAAAATATACTAAAGAAATGTTATTACCTAAGAAAACATTCCGACCGTATGTATTAATACCTATACTAGTTGTTGTATTCACCATATCACAAGGTTTTATTAATGCTAGTGTATTAAAGGGACGATGTGGAAACCCTATGTATATAGAATCATTTAGTACTGCTTTTATAACTATGGTTTTTATTTTTGGTATGATAGGAGCACTTATTGAATCATTTACTTCATGGAAACGACCATTCGCCAATACGTTCGGAACACTATTTGCAAGAATTAAAAAAACAACTAAGCAAGAAATAGCAACAAAAATATTTATACCTAGTTTAAAAAAGAAGGACGTCAATTTAAGCGAGAAAATAAAGAAAGACATCAACATAATACTTAAGGAAATTACTCCATACAATTTTCAATTGTTTATGAATAATTTAGGTGTTCCGGTAAATGATGAAACAGAACCACTTCTTATCAAACTATACAACCTTTATGTTAAAAAAGATATTATATCAACTACTTTTTGGTATATATTAACTATTATTTTGGTTATAACAATTAATATGAATACAATTATAGGAATGCCATGTAATAGCCCAATAAAACTTTAATTATATATAAATAACTAATTTTACATATAATTTAATTCAAATAAATTTCGGCAACGTTAAATAATATAAGATAAACAAATAACAGAGTATCGCTAAAAATATAGTAACCAACCATATAGGCAATACGGTTTTCTTTCTAGAAGCCAATCCAAATTGGCGAATTGAACCGTCCTTATCGTAAATAATAGAGGGTTTCAGAAGTTGGACCATTATAAATAGTACAACAAAAAGAACAATAGAAACTGATGTGATATTTTGTCTAATAAACAACCGAAACATTAATTATATATATACTATTAATTTAATAATTTATTATTTACTAAATTAATTTTTATGGATATTGCTGTATTTAATATTTGTATAACATACAAAAATCGTAAAATGAAATTGAAATTGAAATTGAATTAAACAATATATAATAAAAATAAGACAAACTATAAATACAATGGACTCTCTCTCCCTATTAACCCATATTTTACAAACAAAAACATACAAAAACGTTGCTGCTGATATTAATGTAGCAGTTGGAACAATTAAACGATGGGAATTATTAAACAATATCCCAAATTCGTACTATTTTGATTTAATGAAATTAGCAGAAATGGAAATCGATTATTCATTATTTACGTTCAAGGAAAAGGATCAATTCTTTACACCGTCTGAAACGGCCAACTATTGTTATTTGAAATCCAACGAAATTATTGAAACGTATGGAGATGATGTAACGAAATATACATACGTTGAGCCTTCAGCAGGTAATGGGAACTTTCTTAAGATGTTGCCGCCTAATCGAAGGATTGGTATGGATATTGAACCAAGGGATGAAGAAGTGATCGAACGAGACTTTTTGGATTGGACTATTGATGAAGGACAATCAGTAGACCATAAGTATATTGTTATCGGCAATCCACCGTTTGGATTGAGAGGACATTTGGCCTTGAAATTTATTAATCATTCTGCTTTGTTTGCTGATTACGTTTGCTTTATACTCCCACAGTTGTTTGAGAGTGATGGGAAGGGCGTTCCTAGAAAGAGGGTAATCGGGTTAAATTTGATTCATAGTGAGAAGATTAAAACTGATTTTGCATCACCCGATGGTAAATTAATTAAGGTTGAATGTATATTTCAGGTATGGTCTAAGTACCATACAAACGAAAAATACAATATAAAAAAAATCGACACTTCTGTAATGAAAATATACTCTTTGTCTGATGGAGGAACACCTTCTTCTACTAGAAATAAAAAGATGTTTCATAAATGCGATGCTTATATCCCATCCACATGTTTTGGTAAAAATAACATGACATCTTATACCAGTTTCAACGATTTACCAGGTAAGAAGGGGTATGGAGTAGTATTCCACAAAAACAAAAAAGCAAATATAAAAAAGTTTAAAGCCATAGATTGGTCTTCTGTTGCTTTCCTATCCACAAATTCCGCTTATAATATTAGAACGTCTCAAATTTCCGGAATGTTTTCATAATAAATAAAAATAATGGGTTATCACCCTTTATTTTTTTTTTGTTTTTTGTTTTTTTTTGTTTTTTGTTTTTTGTTTTAGGTTTTGTATTTTAGATGCCAGTAGTGACCGTTTCAGTTTCGACGATAGGCTCAGGTTCAGTCGTGTTGGTGACAATACGATTAATAAACCTCTTAATATCATCGGTTGTTACACTAGGAGTCCATACTAAAGTGTATGGATTCTGAACTGCCGATTGCTTTTCATTAAGGGATACGGTGGTGTCTAACTTAAAAGCACCTGAACCCTTTCTCCAACACGGGGTTCGCGATGGAAATTGAGTAAACTTCTCCTTATTCTTATACTGTTGTTCTGTCATATTAGGCATTATAGTCAAATAGAACTTGTCTGGTGCTATGTCTATAAATAGCATGTAATTAGCAATCCATGGCTTTTCCCCCAATTCATGTTGAAATGTTCTCGATGAACTAGTTCCTAGTCTCGCGCATTTAATTTCAACAGTACGGTTATTAATTGTTCCATCCCCCGCTCCACCGCCTAGTTCTTTTGTTGTTGCCCCGTCAATGACTGCCGGAATATTACATTCATTACATAATCTCTGAACGAATTGTTCCCCAACAATACCAACGTTATTGCTTTCCAGAGTGGCTATATCTTTCCACATGCTATTTCGCCAAATATTTTTATCCGCCTCCTTTTTTTTCTGTTGTTCGATAACATCAAATAAGACGTTTTGAATCATAACTGGTTGTGCCGAGATACTAGACATAGTTTTTATGTATGGGTATGTGTGTTTAATGATATGTTGTAATATAGATATTATTGAATTATTGTTTTTTAATAATTTATATCTATTAGTGCAATATTTTCTTCAATTTATATAAATTTATATTAATTTATATCAATTATTTAATTAAAACATTTCATCGCCATCCATATCTCCATAATCATCGTCTTCTCCCATACCCATCATATCTTGCATCATTTCTTGTTCTACTAATCTGTTTGTTTCACTATCCTTCATCATTTCTTCTACTGCTATATCTTCTTGGAAACTATCCATTGTCCCTCCATTACGAGTTTCTTTGTTTCGAATACCACTTCTAATTTCACGTTCTTTTTCTTCAGTATGTACTTCCTTATCGTATTGACTTGGATCATATATGTAAAGTGATTTTGTTTGTCCCAAATTCCAATCACCCAATCGTAGGTTTTTCATATAATCTTCTGATTTACGGTCTTCCTTACTCATATTTTTCAACCGTTCGACCACACCAGTTTTCTCCATTTCCTTAATATTTAATACATTATTTTGTATCTCTTCCATAGAAAAGTTAATAGCCGATTTCTGGTAATGAAACACATCCAATATTAATGTCATAATATCACTCATCTTATCCATTAACGTTTCATTTGTTTCTTCAAATACGTTTTCCTCTATGTCTGGATTAACAAACGGCTTATTTACCTTTGTTATCACTTCTACATCAACATAAGATAACAATACCTGTAACAAAAGATGTTTATACAACGTTTTTGATATGGTTGTATTTAATATTGATTTTTTTACAACCGAATTTTCAACATTATCCGCATAGACTGGTATAAATGTAGAAAAATCATAAATAATTCGATTTTTCTTAACCAATTGATTTAAAACACTTTCTACTTCTTTGTCTTCGCTGAATTGATTAAATTTCCCTAGTTCATCAAATGCCTGTTTTCTAAGTTTTTCGTTGTGGCGTTCGCTCAAATTCCACGTCATATTATGAATATCAGCCAACGTATCGAAATTAATCTTACCTAGTATAAGTTGAGGAAATTGTTGTATCGATGTCTTAAGACACTTCTTTAAAAAATTAATACTATACATATTTGTTTCATCGGTTTCGGTCACATGGTCCGCACCTTTATGTAATTTAAATTCATCAATCGTTTTTATAAATTCGATTAATTTATTTTTCTTTGCTTTGGTTTTTTTGATGTATGAACTTAATTTGTTTATCATCGTTTTATTTTTATCGTTCAATACAATCAGCAAATCCTTAATATCATTGTCTACTTCTTCGGTGTATGTCAAATTGAACCGTTCCATTACTAATTTCAACGATTCCATTACTTCCTTGTCTATTATCTCTCCCACATTTGTAGTTACATTTTTAAAAGTATAATTCTCTTCATTCAACTTATTTTCAAACTCAATCTTGGGAGAGATATGTTGAGTATGAAATCCTTGATGTATTATATTTCTCCTAGCAATAACATTCATCAACTCGATTAAAGAGTCACTGGAATAATTCCCTTCTTCCTGTTTCATTATGGCTATTTTTTCACTCAATGAATCAAACATTCCAAACGAACTCTCATTGGTTATACACAACCGCTGTAATTCATCGTCTAATATCGCCCCACTGTTGTATTTGCAATACTTAATAAAACTTAAATAAATAGTATCTTCGTTGTACGTTGAATCCACCAAAGGATATACTAATTTGGTATTTTCATCATTATAAAGATACGGGGCTTTTTTCAATTTCATATACGTGTTGTATTTTTTCATCATATCCTTTATTTCATTATTGCGTTGTAAAATCAACGGTTCTTTATCGACAAAGTAATTGAAACAGTTTTTTGTTTCGTTACAACAGGCATTTTCCAAAAATGGTATATCATTAAGACTATTTAATATTAATTCCTTATTGGATACAACTCTCTCCATATCTTCCTGTATCAAATAAGATTGATTTATTACCTTACCCATTAAAGAGAACATATAAGAAAATTGATTCAAATTGCCTTTAGCGATACTTTCCTTTAAAAGACGGTCGAAATTCCCTGATACGCCTCTAGTATCCGCAACACTTACCTTGCTTAAATGGGGAAGAAACGTCTCCCATCGTTTTACATCAAAATCCATTCTACCTGATTTTAATTCCTGGTTTAAAATTAACCAGTCTCTTTTTTCATCCAATTTATCCAATATATCAGCATTAACTATTATTTTTTCCTTTATAAATTTCATTACCTTTTCCACAAATTTATCTTTAATTTCATTGAAGTTTGAACGTCTGGCGGTAGGCAATACATTCCATGGTCGTACGCTGCTTTTCAATTTCAAAAACAAACAAGTTATGTAAGATACTATTCCAACATTTCCACCTTCTTCAAGTGGAAATCCGTCGAACGACATAACGCACCCTTCGAACGTTGGAGCATAATCCAAATGAGGCGTTAATAATTGTATTCCAATAACATACAATCCTATCAGAAGAAATATTTTAATTTCATCCTTGTATTTTTTGTATGGAGGTATTTTACCCTTACCCTTGCCTTTTAACTTTTTAATTTTTGCGGTATATTTCTTTTCACTTAACACATATTTTTTCATAAACATAATCATGTACTTAATAATAAATTCGTGCTGTTGTGTAGTATTAATTCTTAGTTTTGTATCTAATGTTTTTAATATCTTTTTCATTTCTTTTATGAAAACCATGTGTTTTTTCTGTACGGTTTTACCACTCAAAGAAGCCGACGTCAATACAATATCTTCTTCTTCTTCCATTACAGCGCGCGTTACACGTTTAAATCCGCTTTCTTCGTAGCCTTCATTTTCATCGTATTGTAATTTTTTAATAACATACCCACTATACTTATCTACTATATTGTCGCCATCACTTGTACCTCTATCCTTTTCAATATCACGCAATGCTGTTGTATAAGTACCATTTTGAAACGCAATTGCCAAGTCATGATAAAACGTAGGAAGAAGGGGTACGTTTGATTCAGAACAATAATACCAATGAGGGGATTCGTTTTTATTTTCCAAATGACTTCTACAGTAGGTATTTACAAAAAGAATAATATGAGACATCTTTGATGAAATGTCGTATTCTCCCAATATTCTAGTTTTCAACTTTTCATGGGGAGAAATTATCACGTCTTCATTAGAAAGCATTTTACCAATATTAATTTTTTGGATATCGTATTTTAAATGTCTCTTCTTATGTTCGTTTTTCATCATGCCTGCCAATATTTGGTTTTTTCGTATATCATCTGCTATTTTTTTGTTTATTTCTTCTTTATTTTTCTTTTCAGTTTCTTCGTAGTGTTTTATTAACTCATCAATAGACATTTCTTTTACTTCATCTTCTTGTCCTTCAGCATTTACACACTCTTTATTGATCTTTAAACATTTATCCTTTAGATTACAAAACCCCATTTCTTCCATCGGTTTATTTGACATTTCTTCGTCCAACATCCATTTATTTTCCTTTCGTTTGTAGTAATGCATTTCATATCCATTAGGCTCAAGTACGGCGTAATCCCCGTCTTGTACGCTTTTATATCCGTCAATCATACTTTGAGCGTCTACCTCCGCAGTTTTCTTTTCTACACCCACGTTTTTAATTAAATGGTCTACCAAATCAGGATATTTAATATTCTTCTCTTCTGCTAATTCTTCATAAATATCATATCGAGTCGTATCGTATTTTTCATCGTACACCACATTTTTATTATTATCTTGTAATAAATCGTCCAAATCGTAATATTTTTTAGAAAGAGAGATATTCTTCTGAACTACATTTTCACACTCTTTATTGTCTACCGATTTCGAATCGATTTCCTTTTTAAGTTCCATCAACACTTCTGGTGTAAGATTACTATTTTCATCCTTCAGTTCGTTGTGTATTTCCTTAGCAAGTAAACCCATCATTAACTTACTATCATCCAATTGATACATTTTACGAAAAAATTGCATATCCGTTTCCTCATTAATATTATAAAGAGTTTTTATGGAATCGATATTAATATACTTATCCAAGAAACTTACCTTTTTATAATTTTTAATAAATTTGGTGTAATTATTGTATTTAATAATATCGTCAATCTTTTTCTTTTTATATTCCTTAATTTGTTCTTCGATAAAATCTTTGATAGACAAATAATCGCTGTATACAATATCTTCTGTGTAAATATGGTATGGTTTTAGATATTCAACCACTCTATTAAATGAAACACCATCGTTCATTTCCTCCTTTAAGGTTTTAAACAACTGCTTTACATTTAATGCTATATCATTTGTCATATCATCCCATACGTTATTTACAGTTCCGCTATCATAATCATTTGCGTTTTTATAATGATATACAACATTATTGAATATATTTACTGGTGTAGTAAAATCGTTCAATAACACTTCTGTATTGTTGTTTAAAAGTTCACTATAATGTATTTGATTATTATGATAATTTACACGCGATAACAACGAATTATTGATGTCGTATATTTTGGAATACTGCATTACATCATACGGCAGCGTTATTACACCCTTCGCAAATATCATATCATCATCCGTAATTGAAGTTCGTTGGGTGGATAGAGGGATTGATTTTGGACATCCGGGTGTTTTATGAAACGAAGGTTTAATTTTAGACAATCCCTTTGTCATTTTATCTATTATAAATCGCGAACTAGATAATTCACTACGCGACTTGTCCTTCCCTACCTTTATAACTCCAACAGACTCACTCTCAAAATCTCCTATATTATCCACAACAACGTTATTGTTTTCGGTTGTAGTTTGTTTTAAAATATTAGACAGTTTATTTGGTTTGTCGTATGTTTCAAATGATATATTTTTATACAAATAATCATATTTGTTCTGTTCGTCGGGGATAGAGTTGGATTTAAACTCATTAAATAGTTCTTCCACGCGAGTTACGAATTGCGCGGTATCCTTTAATGATATATTCTCATTACTTTCCTTTATTAAATCGTATATGTGTTTTTTTGTCTCTACAACAGGCAACGCCCAATACAATGGATGTTTCATAGATTGTAATTTTTTTGAAACAGGTTTATAGTCGGCAGTTTTGTATTTTACATCTGAAAAATAACCCATATCATCGAATTGCGAGTATTCCTCTCTTAATTCCTTATAACGTTCCAACATAATATGCAATTGTCTTAAAAACTTTGGCGTACGCTGTGAAGAAGGTACACTCGCCAACAAATCGTCCATTAAATCGGTAATTTGGTCGTTAATATCGTAAATTTTCTCTCCCTCAACTACTTCAACTTCTTCACTTATTTCTTGTAAATCTTCGTCCATAAATTCTATGTCTTGTATATCAATTAAATCTCCGTCTAAATCAATTTCCCTTTCAGATGAAGCATCAACATTTACCGGGTCGTCTTCCTCATCACTACTGCTATCCAACATATCACCCCACGATATTTTTTCTGGTTTTTTCTCGTCATTTTCTTCTCCTTCTAAATCATCCGTAACCAATTCATCTTCCTCTTTTTCCACATCCTTTTTAGAAGAAGGGAGAGAAAAGTCCTTGATTGACTTAATAGGTAGATCGCGCGGTATACCCTTATATTCAAAATCTATGTAAAAATATTGTTTGTCTGGATAACTTTCTATTTCAATTCTATCTTCTTCTAAATTTGAAATTTTACCATTGATGATTGTAGGTACTTCTCCACCGAATTCAATAGTAACCATTCTTCCTACGAGTAAATTGTTTTGTTTTGCAAAACCAACTTCATCTGGTTTATATAATATTTGTATTGTTTCAATGCTTTCTTCGGTTAAAAACCCTTCTGAGATATTTAAAATAGTTTTTGAGAGAGTTTTTTTCTCTACCAATTCTACCATTTTTTTGTCAATATAGTTGATAAAAAAGATTTTATCATGAATTGCTCCATTATTGGGTGCTATTATTTTAATAATTTGACCCAACGATAAAAATAATGATTCCGACATTTTATTTTCCATTGTCTTATAAAATAACTAGAAATTATATTCAATAATAAATCAATTATCTATTAATTAATAAAATTGATTTAAAAAAAATAGATTAGATAATAAACAAACACCACTTTATCTACATTTACCATTAATCATGTACAACTTAAGCGAATACTTCGATTTTAGTCGCATTGACGACAAGGAATATTGTAACTCAAAACACCTAACTGTTAATAAAATTAATGGTTATAATTTGTTGAAATATAAAAAAAACAAAGTAAACAGTGAAAATATCGAAACACTAGGATTATTTCGATCTGTGATTGTAGACGATGATCGCGTCGTATGCTTTTCGCCACCTAAATCACTTGAAGATTCTCACTTTAACGATTGGGTTACTCAGGAAGAAAACAAATATATAGCACAGCCTTACATAGAAGGGACGATGATTAATCTATTTTGGTCTCCTCTTATTGATGATTGGGAAATATCCACTAGAAGTAATATCGGTGCGAATTGCCATTATAATATGGACGACAAAACAACATTTCGCACCATGTTTCTCGAAGCAATGATATTCGCCGATTTAGATTTCGATACGTTTAACAAAGAACTAATATACAGTTTTGTTTTACAACACCCTAAAAATAAGCGAGTTGTTCCAGTAAGTAGACCATGGGTGTATTTGGTAAATATTTACCAATTGGTTGAAAATTACTGTATCCTCCCTGTTACATCAGACGGCGGTATTGATGGCGACTGGCACGAATTTCGCGACGTTCGAATTCCATCGTACGTACCTGATATGACTTCATACAAAGGATTTATGAAGTATATGAATGATTTGGTTGATACCAATTACTCTTACGTATATCCGGGATATGTTATCAAAACCATGGATTGTGTTAGACGTCTTAAAGTGATTAATCCATCGTACGAATACGTTAAGAAAATAAGGGGGAACACTACAAAAATTCAATTTAGATATTATGCATTGCGACAAGAAGGAAAGGTTGGCGAATACCTTAACTATTTCCCTGAATACAAGAAACGGTTTCATGGACTAAGAAAGGATTTACATAGTTTTACATCTACATTATATTCAATGTATGTTTCATGCTATATTTTAAAGGAAAAAGAATTAAAATGCTTTCCCAAACGGTTCAGAACAAATATGTTTAATTTACACGCAAATTATCTGAAGACAAAACAAAAGGTTACATTTAAAGCAGTTGTAGATTATGTTAATACGATGGACTCTGCTCTTCTAATGTACTGTATGAATATGGATTACAAGCAAAACGAAGTTGCAAAAACAACTTTAAAACAAATGAATTCTAGTTCAACGGTTGCTAAATAAATAGTAATAAAAAAGAAAAAATGAGAAAAGAAAAGAAAAAGAAAAGAAAAAAATGAGAAAAGAAAAAAATGAGAAAAGAAAAAAATGAGAAAAAGAAAAGAAAAACACAAAGTAATAATAATTAATAAAAACAAATTAAATATTATTTATAAAGTATTTTTTATATGAGAATTGACTATACTCCTCAGTTGGATTTTAAGGATGTTTTGATTCGTCCTAAACGCACTACTATCACAAGTAGATCGTTGGTGTCGTTGGAACGTACCTTTACATTCCCAAATACATCTACTACATGGACTGGTGTTCCAATTATTTCAGCAAACATGGATACAACTGGAACGTTCGAGGTATACGATGTTCTTTCTTCGTTCAAAATGTTGACTTGTTTTCACAAACACTATACGTTAGAAGATTTCGAGACTAGACTGGCTAATAAAGAACTCAATCCAGAATATTTTATGATTTCAACCGGTATTTCTATTGAATCCCTTCCTAATTTTAAAAAAAAAGTTGAACTTACAAATGCTAAATGGATATGTATTGATGTTGCGAATGGATATATGAATCGAGTGGTTGAATTTGCCAGTAAGGTCCGTGAAATGTTCCCCGATAGAATTATTGTCGCGGGTAATATTGCTTCAAAAGAAATGGCGGAGGAATTTATTATAAATGGAAAAGTAGATGTTGTAAAAGTCGGTATTGGTCCAGGAAGCGCATGTTTAACTAGAAGGAAAACAGGTGTTGGTGTTCCTCAACTTTCAGCAATCATCGAATGCGCAGATGGGGCACATGGCGTAAACGGTTCCATAATAGGCGATGGAGGCATTACTTGTCCCGGCGATCTAGCAAAAGCATTTGGAGGAGGTGCTGATTTTGTAATGATTGGGGGACAATTATCAGGCCACGATGAAAATCCGGGGGATGTAACCCTGATAGATGGTAAACAGTATAAGATGTTTTATGGGATGAGTTCGGAACATGCAATGAAAAAACATTACGGAGAAATGGCGTCCTACCGTTCTTCTGAGGGAAGACTTATCAAAGTACCATATAAAGGGGCTCTTAAAAACACAGTACAAGATTATCTTGGGGGGTTGCGATCTACGTGTGCCTACATTAACGCACATACTATAAAAAATATGCCTAAATGTACTACATTTTTAACTGTAGGGCAACAGTTGAATACTTATTTTGAAAAATAAAGCAAATCTGCTTAAGCAATTGCTTAATAAAAATATGTGTACTTCAATAAAAATAATTTATAAATTAAATTATTTTTATAAAATTATGATTTATATTATACTATATCACATATTATTGAAAATTACTTTTCAATTCGTTAAACACATTAACGGCTATGATACACGAATTATGAAGTATTTCTACTACGTTGCTCGTATTCGCAACATCGGTGTTTTCTTCTGAAAATGCGATTCGAATAATAGAATTCTCATCATGTGGATGTTTCTTCGAGAATCCAACAAACGACAACAATCCCTTCCTATAGTAAGAATAATGCATAATATATTCCAGAATTTTACCGATGGTATAATCCTCTTTGTATAACACAATATCAAATGAATGCTTTAAGGCAACAGGCATGTCTCTAATCGAGAATAACTTACTATTTTCACTTGCATTTTTTATCTGGTTCAGCTTTAATATTATTACATTACATGCTTTCCTTATAATTTGTTTGTTTGTATAAATACCTAATGTTTCAATACAAAAGTCAAACGAATTATCCTTTGTATACCTTAATCCTTCGTGATTAAACCAGTTCTCTTTTTCGAATGCTATCTTCTCCTGAAGTTTATTCGCATCTATTTCTTCAGTCTTTTCCATCATTTTATTTTCGATTTTTCCCCATTCAGCATTTTGTTTGACATTATCGACGGCATATTTATAAGCACAGCAAGATACTACATTATACATCCCATTTTCCTTTGAATTGCTAATATTTAGGTCACATTCTAATTTCAAACGCTCGCCCTTTATATCTTTGGAAATTTCTGGTTTTAAACGGGCAAATAATATATAAGATTTAGTTTGTTTATTGGATGGGAAGAATTCCCGTGCCTTATTTTCAGGTAGTTCTCGATTGGTTTTTTTGTCTACCAATTTAAAATCCTTTGTTGTAATGTATTCAATTGAATTGGATGTGTTTTCACGGTCTAAAACCATCTTTAAATTTTTTACATTATCATCCAATTCGTTGACAAACACGGGTATACAACCCAATCGCTGTTTCAATATTTCGTTATTAAACATGGTAGTGTTTAATTCAATATTAATAGCATCGTCACTTGTATCTAAAATAGCAACATCTATTTCTGCCATAATAGTTCGCCTTAATCCATTTACAATACTTACATTTGTATTATTTATATTAAATTTCAACATATCATGTTCTTCTAAAATATTATCTATTTTAGGTAAAGGGATTGAACTTAAATACTGTGGTTGATTTTCAGAAGATGATTTAGAAGATTCCATGATTATATAAATTAAATATACATTATTATATTTATATCAATTTTATGTATTTTCACTTAAATGATAATACTGAACGTTTCGTTATAATTTTCTTTTAAAAACAATTTGTTAGTATAAATGAGTTCTGTATTGTACTATAGTAAATATTGTCAAAATTGCAATTCTATTATTTCCAAATTATCAAAAACATCAGTTCAAAAAGATATACATTTCGTATGTATTGATAAGCGTATAAAAGAAGGGAATAAAGTTTATTTACTATTGGATGGAGTGAAAAAAGTACTTCTTCCAGAAACAGTTAGAAAGGTACCTGCTATTTTATTACTGTATCAAGGTTACCGTGTTTTATATGGAAAAGATATAATGAATTACTATCAACCTAAGATAAACGCCGAAACAGGGGTAGCAACAAAAAATAACCTAGAACCATCTGCTTATTCGTATACTGAAATGGGTACAAATATGTCGGATGATTATTCTTATTTAGACCAAACAAGTGATGAAATGGCTGCTAAAGGAGAAGGAGGTACTAGACAAATGCATAGTTTTATGCTATTGGACCAGTCACAAGCAATTGAAACTCCACCCGAAGATTATATACCAGATAAGGTAAAAGGAAATGACCTAGAACAATTACAGAAACAGCGGAGTTTAGATATCAAACTTTAATAATCTCTTAATTATTAAATAATGTAATTAAATAATTACTATAAATACTTAAAAATTTTTAAACAATAAACACTATATGGACAAAATATCGTTATCAAAAGCATTTTCAACACATTTTATAGAATTTTTAAATGAAATGACTATTTTGTTTCCAAAAAATGTAGAAATAAGAACATTTAAGACAGCAGTATCTCAAATAAAGCGTGTTAACCCAAGTAAATTAATTAAAACATGGTACAACGTTGTGACGGTCCCATTTAAAGACGAGATATACGTTGAAAATTTTAGTTTTTTTGAATTAAAAGATTATGCTACTGATCTTAAAAACACATATTATGATAATGATGGAATATATAAATTTATCGAAGAAATGAAACGTTCGACGTTAAAAATGTCACACGATAATAAAAAGAAAACAATGAAATATTTAAGTAATTTAACTAAAATGAGTGAAATGTATTCCAAAAAAATATAATAACTTAATTATAATTATTCATTATAATTAAGCAAATAATTATCCATTATAATTAAGCAAATATTTATAACTATAATATTTTCGTTAACTTTGATTTAAACACAATAGTGATAAATCCTATATAATGGCAGATATATCAAAAAACGATATGGACAATGACACCAATACACAGACGGACAAAGAGGAAATACCAGATGAATTTAGAAACCTAATGAATGATTTTATGGGGGATATACTAACTAGTTTTCCAGAATATGCTAATACTATTGAACCATATTCGGTATTAGAAGAAGAAAAAACACTTCGTTATTTATTCGATCATTGTAAAACGGTATATCCCGCACGTTTTTTTGATATTTTATACAATAATGATGAGATGTTTAACGACGACTCATTAAACACAGAATTTCTACCCAATATAGATTTTTCATTAATTTGGAAGGAAAATATAACAGATAAAACAAGGTCTATTATATGGAAATACATTCAATTGGTATTATTTTGCGTAATTCAAAATGTAAACGACGCGTCTCATTTTGGTAATAGCGAAAAATTGTTTGAGGCAATCGACCAGGACGAATTTAAAAAAAAGATTGAGGAATCGATGGATGATATCGGTAAATTTTTCGAAGAAAATAATAGTATGTTTAAGGAAAATGGAGATGTAAGTAACAACGATTTTAATATACCAGACGGGGAGAAAATACACGAACATATTAACGGATTGTTAAAGGGTAAATTAGGAAGACTTGCTTCTGAAATAGCGGAGGAAACGGCAACGGAAATGCAAGTCGATTTATGTGGTAATGATGATGTAAATGATGTATTTAGTAAACTTTTTAAAAATCCAACAAAATTAATGAAAATGGTTAAATCGATTGGAACCAAAATAGACGATAAAATCAAATCCGGACAAATAAACGAATCTGAACTTATGAAGGAAGCGGGTGATTTAATGCAACAAATGAAAAATATGCCTGGAATGAAAAATATGGATAAAATATTTAAATCAATGAATATGCCTATGGGCGGTGGAAAAATGGACTTTGCTGCTATGCAACAAAAAATGAGTGCCAACATGAAGAAATTTAATCAAAAGGACAGAATGTTGAAAAAGTTACAAAAAAGAAGAAATAATAAGAAAGTATCCAATCAAAATACTTATAATAGTTCATCTTCAAAAACACAGCAGGAAATTCAAACTGAAATAGACGCGATTTATAAAATGCTTTCAAAAGGAGATGAAAATATAGAGAAAACGACGGTTTCTGATAAAAAAAAGAAGAAGAAAAAGAAGAAGAAGAAGAGGAAGAAGACACAACAATAATACAAATCAAAGGTATTGAGTAATATATAACAGTTAATAATTAATAATTAATAGATAGAATACGATATGAATAAAATAAAAAAATAACCATTTACTATATACTAATGGATATTGATAAATTTTGGTTAGATAATCCTTTAATCATTTTTAAAAAAGAAAGAATAACTGAGTTATGGCCCGACAAACAATTTAGTGCTTCTAGAAAATTAAATGCAATTACGCGGGTTATTATCCTTTTAACTATTTTAGGATATTTTATATCCAAATCCGTTAAAATCATCATTACTGGTATTGTTACGTTGTTGTTTATTGTGTTTATATACCATATTCAGGTTAAAAAGGAGCAAGAAGAACAGGAAATGAAAAATATTATGAAAGAAGGGTTTGATAGTATGAGTCCTAAATTTGATAAGATCATGGAACAAAATTTTACCACGCCTACCAAAAACAACCCGATGATGAATGTTTTATTGCCTGAAATACACGATAAACCAAATCGTAAAGAAGCTGCTCCTAGTTACAATACAAATATACGCAAAGAAATAAATGAAAAAGCAAAATCAAATTTAAACGATGATAAATTGTATAACAATTTAGGAGATAATTTAAGTCACCAACACATGATGCGAAACTTCCATTCCATGCCAAATACTAGTGTTCCTAATAATCAAAAGGATTTCGCTATGTTTTGCTATGGTTCCATGAAATCGTGTAAAGAAGGAGATGAAACAGCGTGTTCTAAAAATGGAAGACGAATACAAAATATTCCATATTAATCCTCATTTTATATTAATCAGAACAAACATTAATATAAAAATATTATCTTTATGGTATTTATATAAGTATGGCAAGTGCTAGCACATTTAATTACACATTTTATAATTTAACTGGTATAAATGACGACGTTGTTGGATTATCAGAAGTAGACGCACAAAACAAACAGTTTGGTTCTTACACTACGAAAAACTTTTTTGAAGAACACTGTGGTATGAAAAAACCAATTAGTTTTGCTACTCGACAACCAAATGTATTTTATAACGGTGGCGCTGGAGTAGTTGGAGCAAATGGATGCAACGTTGATAGCGATTCAAACCTTAGAATTGGAACCATTCAAACAAACCCAAAGTGTCGAATTAGCCTTCAAGAAAGACCATTTAAAACGGTTCCTTTTCTTGGAAGAGGCAAATCGGATTCGTTAAAAGAAAGTAAGTTACAACAAGGTACTTACTTTGCCGACAAGAAAAGTTGCCGTCAAGTTACTGAAAAATCATTTCGCACGACCGATGTTGATTTGGTTCCCACTTTAAAAGCAACCATTCAAAATCCAAATAATTTAGTAGAAGGTGTTGCAAACAAAGGATGGATCCGCGGCGGACTTCCTTCCAGAGATATGTCCCGTGACAATGATTACTTTAAAAATCGTAAGTAAACAGAGAATAGAATTAAGTTTAAATATAAAAACAAATTAGTATTATAAATTATAATGTATAATACTGATATTACAATAGATTATGATACAATTGATGGGGATGAAGGTGATACAAACTATAGAAAACAAATCTTATCTTTTTTAAATTTAACGGAGTATGGGGATGAAGTATCTATAAAAATAGACCTATTGCATGATACTCATAAAAATAATCCATCCATTAAAAGAATAATGCCATGGGTAAAAATATTTTTAGAACAGAGATGGCCGTTCGAAATGGACGACAAAACGCGTTTTTTATTTTTATTTTCATTTGACTTTTTTTATTTAATGTTTCCTATTATTTCCACTTTAATAAATAATTCTAATCCAAAAGAGAAGCAAATAGAAGATATAATACATCAAATTAAATCGAAATTTAAGTCTTAAATAAAACAAAAAAATAATATATTATATTAAATGGCTTCCACACGATTAAAAAATTTACCAGGCGAATATTTACGAGAAAGAAGAGTTAATCAAGATATTAACAATTATAAAATGGACGTTAATAAAAAGATACCTGTAAAAAGTGTTTTACCAGATTTAGGTATTAATCCAGGAAATATGTCGAACTCGTTCTACCACAACACTCTCTCCAATAATACATGTGATATTGAGAGTAATTTAATGGGTATAAATAGCTCAAACTTAGTTCAAAAGAAATCAGAATTTCAACCACGATTAAATACTTTACCGTTTAAACCATTCTTTGAATTACCAAATCGTTTTATCCCTGAACCTATGGTAGTTAACAATAAACAACGTCCAGCAGGTCCGTTTACAAACAATTAAGTTGTTTTACCCTTTAAATTAGATACTCATTATATATATATAGTATATAATGAGTTATTTAGATGAACATGACGAAATACAAAAAAATATAGAAGAATCTAGGTTTAGTGAGACTGCAGAATATTTAGTAAACCATTTTGAATATTCAAATAGTGTAGCAAGAAATCAGTCCGAAACATCTAAATCTAAACTCTCTGGAGCATTAGTTGGTATTTTATCCGACGACCAATATCAACAGACTTTTGTAAAATACGATGAAAATGAGAATATTGTTCTTTTTAAAAATATAGACAACGATCCAAATTCTATTATTTTGGATATTAGTGATAACAAAGCAATACGTATACCGGCCGGTACAACAGCACAACGTCCAACTATTGTAAAAGACGGGTTAATGAGAATAAATACTACTACCAACTACTTGGAAATATACACGAATGGTAATTGGGGGTCTCTTTTAAAATCAGACCAAGCAGGCGCTTATATCGAAGGTTACGTAGACACCTATATTGAAGATATCAGTAGAAACATTAACGATAGAGTTACTAGGGATCTAAGTAATGTAATTGGAGGAGCAAGTGAATCGTTGGATACTTTACTAGAATTGGAAAATTATGTAACTGATATGAGTGAGGGGAAAATAGGAAAAGCAATAACCGATATCCTCGACATTTCGGGGAGAGAAAGTCAACACTATATTATTTTATCAAATGAAATTGTGGACCTTAGTAGTGAAACTGTAAGAGATATAACAGATCTTTCTAGTTATACTTCTAGTGAATTAAGTAGAGAAATTAGTGATTTAAGCAGTGAAACCGTAAGAGATATAACAGATCTTTCTAGTTATACTTCTAGTGAATTAAGTAGAGAAATTAGTGATTTAAGTAGTGAAACTGTAAGAGATATTATTGATTTATCCAATTCTACGACAACACAATTAAATACCAAACAAGATACACTTACAAATGGAGATGTAACCAATAACTTATTAGCAAATAGTTCTTTTACGTTAGGCGGAGTAAATATAAATTTAGGTGATACGGATAACACGCCCGCGTTTGATTTAACAGATGCAACAAATTACCCGACGTCTTCATTAACGGGAACGATTGACCTAACTAATCAAGTGGCCGGAATATTACCTGTTGCCAACGGAGGTACATCTTGGCAAACAAAAACGAATGGTCTACGATACGACAGTAACATAGGTATTGGTATCGACCCAACTTCAACAGTTGGATTACATTGTAAACAAGACGGTTCAAATTTTGTTTTTGAAGGTACTAATGTTAATAAGGATTCAATTATTGAATTAAGGAATTCTTCTGGAAACACAACTGCTTGGAAATTGCAAAATGATGCGGTTAATGCACCTGCTGATAGTTTTCGAATAATGTATTATAACGGTAACGCATTACGAATAGATAATTCTACACGAAATGTAAATATAGGTTCTAGTTATAACAATACAAATCCATATAAATTAAACGTAGAAGGCACAGTAAATACAGAAGGAAAATTTACAACAACAGACATATGTGCCAACGATATATCTGCTAATGCAATGGATTTAAATAATTTAAATGTTGATGGAATAATTCTCAATAATGTAGATATTAATTCAACATTTCAAACGATAAGTCATGTTAGCATTATTTCACAAGAAATTGTGGATTTATCCGGATATACTTCTAGCGAATTAAGTAGAGAAATTAGTGATTTAAGTAGTGAAACTGTAAGAGATATAACAGATCTTTCCAGTTATACTTCTAGTGAATTAAGTAGAGAAATTAGTGATTTAAGTAGTGAAACCGTAAGAGATGTTACAGATCTTTCTAGTTATACTTCTAGTGAATTAAGTAGAGAAATTAGTGATTTAAGTAGTGAAACTGTAAGAGATATAACAGATCTTTCCAGTTATACTTCTAGTGAATTAAGTAGAGAAATTAGTGATTTAAGTAGTGAAACCGTAAGAGATGTTACAGATCTTTCTAGTTATACTTCTAGTGAATTAAGTAGAGAAATTAGTGATTTAAGTAGTGAAACCGTAAGAGATGTTACAGATCTTTCTAGTTATACTTCTAGTGAATTAAGTAGAGAAATTAGTGATTTAAGTAGTGAAACCGTAAGAGATGTTACAGATCTTTCCAGTTATACTTCTAGTGAATTAAGTAGAGAAATTAGTGATTTAAGCAGTGAGACTGTGAGAGATGTTACAGATCTTTCTAGTTATACTTCTAGTGAATTAAGTAGAGAAATTAGTGATTTAAGTAGTGAAACCGTAAGAGATGTTACAGATCTTTCCAGTTATACTTCTAGTGAATTAAGTAGAGAAATTAGTGATTTAAGCAGTGAGACTGTGAGAGATATTAATGACTTAAGTAGTGAAACTGTAAGAGATATAATAGACCTTTCCAGTTATACTTCTAGTGAATTAAGTAGAGAAATTAGTGATTTAAGTAGTGAAACTGTAAGAGATATAATAGATCTTTCCAGTTATACTTCTAGCGAATTAAGTAGAGAAATTAGTGATTTAAGCAGCGAAACGGTGAGAGATGTTACAGATCTTTCTAGTTATACTTCTAGTGAATTAAGTAGAGAAATTAGTGATTTATCTAGTTTAGCATTTTATACTGTTGCGACCGATGTTACAGATCTTTCCAGTTATACTTCTAGTGAATTAAGTAGAGAAATTAGTGATTTAAGTAGTGAAACTGTAAGAGATATAATAGACCTTTCCAGTTATACTTCAAACGAACTTACACGACAGATTGTTGATTTATCCAATTCTACGACTACACAATTAAATATTGAACGAAATACTACGAGTACAGAAATATCAACCGTATATTCATATACATCTAGTGAACTCCATCGTGAAATAACAGATTTAAGCAGCGAGACAGTACGTGACATAAGTGATTTATCTAGTTTAGCATTTTATACTGTTGCGGCAGATGTTGCTTCTATTGATACAAATATATCGGATTCGGTATCCACTTTAATATCGCATACATTAGATAAAGTTTCTGATCTTTCTAATTATACATCTACAGAACTTTCTCGAGAAATAAGTATAGAAAGAAGTACGGTAGTAAGAGATTTATCAGATATGAGCGGTGGTATTCATCATATCATAGACGATTTAATAGGCAATGCTCCTACTTATTTGGATACATTAGAAGAAATTGCATTTGTGTTGGGTAATCCAAATGACCCAAGTGGCGGTGATTTGCGAACTATTATACAGAAAATTTATAGTGTGTCACAGGATATTTATGATTTGTCTCAAACCGTCGCTGGTGTAGATTCTAATTTTAGAATTTTAGATGGAACATTAACGGTTAATACAAATTTATCTGAGGGTGAAACAACCGCAATTAATGCTATTAACGGAGATATATCACTCAATAAAACAATCCTATTTCATAATAAGGGGAACATTATTCTTGGAAATGCTTCGACAGGAGATACTATAAAACCGTTGTCCTACGCTAATATGCCTCTAGGAAATATATTAATAGGGTCTGGTACAGATATATCAAATTCATCCATACAATATGCTACTGGTGTGGGTCATTCGATTGATTTAAGCGGTACTGGTTCAACCGCGTTGGGGTATTTAGCAAAAACGGATGGATTAAATGCTACTGCTATTGGATACAATAGTGTTGCTTTTGGAGATAATGTAATTCAATTGGGAAATACACAGGTTGAATATGTAAATACAAATGGCGTTGTTACGATGAGTTCAGACGCCCGACTAAAGGCAAACGTAAAAACTATTCCAAATGCTTTGGAAAAGGTCAACGCTCTACGTGGTGTGACATATACCAGAACTGATTTGCCAAATAAAGATCAAGTTTACATGGGTTTAATAGCACAAGAAACTGAAAAAATAATTCCAGAAGTTGTTAATAATAAAGGTCAATACAAATCTATTATGTATAGTAATTTGGTCGGTGTGTTGGTTGAAGCAGTGAAGGATTTGGATATTAACCATAAAATATTAAATGGAAGACAAACCACCCTAGAAACAGAAATAACTACTATAAAAGATGTAATAAGAACTAGACTTAAAAAATTAAATAAAATAAAAAATTTAATAGATGTAAAAGATAACAAAGATAAAAAATAATTACAATATATATATAATATGGCATTTACTCGATATAATTATGATGAATGTAGAACAAAAAAATTCCTTCAACAATCTACTGATCCTGGTCGATATGTATTGAATACTCCGGGATGGGGAGCTACTCCAGTTTTGTTTGACGACCCACAAATGCGACACATGGGTTGGAGTGCCAACTTGCAAAATGTATCAAACGGGCACCCTATAGACATAGAAAGTCAACTTAAAAATGTTGATAAAAAGTTACAGCGATATGGTAGACATTATAAGGTAGCAAAACCACTTAAGACAACGCCTGTTCCAGTATCCGTATCAAACAAACCAATTATGCATCAATCCAGAGTTACTCATCCAGGATTTTTATATAGAGATTTAAAACAAGATCATACACAGCCTTTGTATTTAGATCCACAAGAAAATGTTTGTTTAGGATTTCAAAATAATTTAAATACGCGATTGTTGGAAAAAGATAATCATACACCAATTATACCATGTACAAGTTTAATCGAATAACTATTCATTTAACATACATAATACTATACTTAATTTAATTTAAATTAATTATTGTAAATAAACCATAAAGAAAATATTATAATTTATATATAGTATAAAATGGCAGAAATAGCAATTCCCATGGCCGCTTTAGGTATAATGTATATTTTGTCTAATGATAATAAGAAGGAAGAAGGATTTAGTGGAATATCCGCTCAATCATCTACCAATAATCGTTTAGTGAATACACAAATACCACCAGATAATTTTCCTGTTGAAAAAACAGGACCTCAAAATGATAGATACACTACAAAAACGTATTCTGGATTAAATGAAAATAATGGTAACGTTCAGCAAAGTACCGAAGTCAAAAGTGAAACACAAAATTTAAATAATTCATTTATGTCATTGACGGGTGAAAGCAACGAATTATTTGATTTTAAACATAATAATATGAAACCTTATTTTGGGTCAAATGTTACTCAATCCACCGACTCCACGTCGCGTGATGGTATACTTGATTTATACACCGGAACAGGAAGTCAACAAATTGAAAAAAAGGCAAATGCTCCATTCTTCAAACCTCAAAAAAACATGCAATGGACTAACGGAATGCCGTCTACTAGTGAATTTATACAAGAACGAATGCGAGGAAATGTAACTTCAAAGATGAACAATACAAAACCATGGAAAGAAATTCAGGTGGGTCCTGGATTGAATAAAGGGTACGCAAGTGAAGGTACGGGTGGGTTTAATTCTGGTATGCAAGAAAGAGATAGTTGGAAGCCAAAAACTATAGATGAATTGCGCGTGGCAAACAATCCAAAGAAAACATTCAAAGGACAGATGCTAGGAAAGCATGTTGGTCGTAGAGGTCCTCGTGGAAATTTAGGAAAAGTAGAACAGCACAAACCAGATACATTCTTTATAAATAATCCAGACCGCTATTTCACAACCACTGGTGTTGAAAAAAGAGGAACCGCACCAACAACACACGTTTTTCGTCCTGAGAACCGTAGTTCAACTACAAGAGAGTATTTTGGAGGAGGTGATACTACAAATGCGAATGGTATATATCAATCCGGTGAATACCAAGAATCAACCAAGGTCCAATTGGATTCTTTAAATATAGGGACTGCTTCCAGAGCAAATGGATGGAAAGAAAACCACGGGAATTATGGAAAGTCTGGTTACAAGAGTTTACCCAATTCACGAACGTTGACCGGCGAGACAAAATCGATGGGAATAGTTGAAAGAGGCTTGTACGCGATGATGACTCCCATATTAGATGTTTTAAAACCAACATTAAAGGAAAATGTAGTTCATCATAAACGTCCGATTGGAAATGCGTCTGGTGGTAAGAATGGTGTGTCTAATTCAAGAGTGTGGAATCCATCCGATGTTACAAGAACCACTATCCGCGAACAAACGGAAAATACAGAATATACAAAGCATGGTGGAACTGCCTTCGATGCTGCTTACACAAATACAGAGCATCAACCTGTCGATCAACATCGCGATACAACAAACTGTCAATATATTGGTAATAGTAGTGCTGGAAATTCGCAACATAAGGGACAAGTATACAATACAGCGTACAACGCTACTCTTAACCCCAACAAACAAGTTGTATCTAAGGTAGATAGATTTCATGCTGGAAATCAACCAATTTTTGATGGCAATCAAAATGTCAGTAATTTACGAAACAGAAGTACAAAACCCGCCGCAATTATTCCAAATATGCCTAAGAGTGCTAGTAGCATTGAAACATACGGACAATTAAGTGGAAAAAATACACGTGAAGTAAACCAGAGTAATAGGTATAATCCAGAGTTGTTAGACGCTTTTAATAGCAATCCTTATTCAAAACCTTTGAGTAGTGTTGCTTAAATACTTCAATACCTCAATGTAAATAATACATATAATCATATATATGTATAAATCGTATATACATATAAATCAAATAATACTTTATTAAAATATAAAAATAATGTGTTATACTCATTTATACTATGAGTGATCTATTTTTAAAAAATACAATTGATTATAATTTTAAAAATGTCACCGCTGATATTCACACTATGCATAAAACAATTATCGATAAATTAAATTTTTTCATAGAAAACAATAAAATACCTCATATTGTATTTCATGGACCATATGGAACCGGAAAACGAAGTATTTTAAACTATTTTATAGAAAAGGTGTATCATAGCAATCCCAAATATATGAAGGAATACGTTATGTATGTTGATTGCGCTCACGGTAAGGGTATTCGTTTTTTTCGCGATCAATTAAAATTCTTTGCCAAAACAAATATACAAAACAAAACAAATAACATGTTTAAATCTATTATCTTGTTTAATGCCGACAAACTTACAATGGACGCACAATCGGCTTTGCGTAGGTGTATTGAAAAATACAGTCATAATACGCGTTTCTTTATTATTGCTGAAAACAAGAACCTTTTATTGAATCCAATATTATCTAGGTTCTGTAGTATTTATATACCCACACCAAAGGTAGACCAAAATTATATTAATTTTTATAATTTACGATTTGATGTTTATAATAAAAAAGACTACAATAAAAAAGAAACACGTTTAAAAAAGTACCTAAAAAATACGGAAAGTTACAAATCATTGAAAAGTTGTATTGGTCTGTCGTCTATATTGTATAATAAAGGATATAGTTGTTTGGATTTAATTAAATATGTTTCCAATAACAAGGACAATAATTTAGCATTAATGTATTTTGACAAAATAAGAAAGCAAATACGAAACGAAGAATTATTAATATTTTACGTATTGTATTTTACATTTATGCGGAAAAAAGTTGATTTAGAAAATATTTTATAATTTTAAAATGGATGATTACAACGTAAATGTTTTATCTGAAGCCAAAAACGAGTATTCTTGCAGATTGTTAAGTATACTTTCTCCTGTTGTTATTGAGGGGGTTAAATCTATATTTAATGACGCCGAACGATTATGTATTGAAAATGATGAAGACGATAAATACTTAATGACATTTCAAAACTTTCTTTCTAGAGTACCAAAATGGAACGATTCACTGATTCAAGAAGAATGTCGTCGTATTATAAGTGTAACCGGTTGTAATTATTTAGAAGATTTACTTACTTGTGTTCATATCGCACAACTTAAAATTCTTACCAGCGTACGAGTTTCACAAAAACAAAAAAAGATTGATTTGGATATCCCAAAATTGGATACATTTATCCATAAGGTATATTCTGCTTTCGCGCGAAAATTATATAAAAACGTCTATTTGTTTGAAAAAATAATTACTCCATTGCAATATCAAAAAAATATGCGCGAATGTGAAATATTGTGTAAGGAAAGTATTCTTGAGGTAATTCGCGGTAGCATTCCTGTAGAAAGAATATTGCGCTCGTATATTGACGAAACGGTTGACGAAGAAGTAGTCCATGAAATAACAGAAAAAGAAATAGAAAAAGAAGTGGAAGAGTCAAAGAATGAAGATGAAGAAACTGCCGAACAAAAAGTAGAAAATAATGAAGAATTCAGCAAAACACCTATATTAAAATTGGAAAAAAATCCCATTCCAGAAGAAACCCCTCCTTTGAGTTTAGAAGATGAAGATATTGAAACAGCAGCAAAAACAACAAGCGATGAGAATAAACCTACCGAAAATGAAAATGAAAATGAAAAAACAACTGGTATTTCTTTTAATGATTTTGACAATGTGTTGAATATGGGAACAAATGAAGAGGAAAGTGTAGAAGCCCCAAAAACTATCGAACGACTCGAACATATTAGTGAAATAAATCAACAACGTCGTAAGGAAGAAGAGGAGGAAGAAGACGACGAGGATAATTTGGAAATATTCGATGACAACAATATACGGTTGGATGTAAGCGATATCCATGATTTATCAAAAGAATTGAAAATAGAATCTCCCCCTCTCTTAGACGATATTGAATTATTGAACTAAAATTATAACATGTAATATACTTAACAGCCACCGCATAATATATTGCATAAAATATATTGCGTAAAATAATATTGCGTAAAATAATTGATAAAAATATAATAAAAAAATATAAATGATGGGACAATCGATTTTTGTAACTGCCGGAATGGTATCTATTGTATATATTATCATTAAGTATTTAGAAATGAAATTTATAATCAAAGAACCAAAGCCTGTGAAAATTATGATACGAGATACTATAATTGTATATCTATCTGTTGTATCCGGTAATTTTGTGTTGGAACAATTTGGTGGAGCGAATAGAGTGGTTGCAAAAGCACCTGAAATATTTACAAATGAACCCGCTTTCTAATAAAGGGGTAATAATAACATAACATAATTATTTAATATTATTATGTTATACATAAATTGGCATTTCATCAATATTATTTACCTTAGTTTTATTGGATACCTTTTTTTTTGATATTTTAAAACAATCAAACATCGAATTTTTCAATTCATTGTGTGGTTCACAATGATGGACTGTTCTAGCAATCATTTTGTATAATTTAAATTCAGGGTACCGTTCATCCCCATTCTTTTTATATAAAATATTCCGCTCTTTATCATCTCTAGTCCATTTAATAATTAATTGTATAATATCATTTTTCTCGTCATCTTCTTTAGTGAAATCTTCAATAAAATAGTCATACAACGAACATCCTAATCGACATAAATCAAAACTTTTATTTGGTAATATTTCAGGTTTACTATAATTTCTATATGGTTCAAAATTGTATTGGTTTGCGGCGTCTTCTTTTGATTTAAAATTATAACTATCACTACACAATTGCTTTCCTTTGTATTTGTAAATAGCTCTTCCAAAATCGATTATTTTATATATCTTACCGAACGTTGGTACTTTATAATACTGATTGTTGTATTTCACATAAATGTACTTTTTGTCTGTATTAACATACATTATATTATTTGTATGCAAATCATTATGGGTAAAATCAAAACATTTTTGATACGTTGTTAAAATAAACATTACTTGTATCAAACAAGATTTCCATTCCATATCGCTCATTTCATTATTTTCAATATAATCGTCTAGTGTTTCGTCCATTTGTTCCATACAAATAATTTGTACTGGAAATTTATGAATAACGCAATTTACATTTTCATTTATTGAACTGGAATATTCTGAAATTTCACTATTAGTACAACTTTCGATATGTTGATTGCTACCGTCTGACTCTTCTTCCTCATCTTCTTCTTCCTCATCTTCTTCTTCCTCATCTTCTTCATCCCCTTCTTCTTCACCATCGTCTGACTCAGTTTCAATATCGGAATCATCGCTTCCACTTTCTAATTCGGATATATTAGAGGTTGTTTCAGAATTACTCGATAAATCACTTTCACTTCTATTTTTATTTTTAATTTTTTCATACACAATATTATCTGTTAATGGTGATAATTCAGATACAGCATTTAACTTTTCAATATTTTGTTCGGTCAACTCAAATACTTTATTAAAAGAATCTCCATCAAATTCATCGATTTTTAACTCATCCTTTTCAATATCTTCCATTACAATGGTCTCTCTGTATTTACGTGTATCATCGTCCAATAACGATAAATCGAAATTTTCTACATCAAACATCTCTCCCTTGTTTTTATGGAAAAAAGAAGATTGGTGTAAATAATCTAGATCATCGTACACATTTACATTAAAATGACTTTGAACTCCTATAAAACTACCATAATAATCATTTCCAAATATAAAATCATGATTGTTTAGTAGTTTACTACTTAAATATGAAAAAAAACCATCAACATAGGAAGTATTATTTATATCATGTAATTTTTTCAGGTAATTGTTTTTCTTTGTTAAAATCGGTTTAAATGTCGGCATTAGGTCAGATTGTGCTGACAACGTTTTATAACGTCCAGTTAAATATTTCAAAGGATTAAGCAACGGTGAAAATTTAAAAAAGGATGTCTTTTCGGCGACAATTTCTTCATTCTTTTTATTTTTACTTTTTACATCCAATAAAAATTTATTATTATCGTAGGTATCTTTGATAGAATAAATGGTATGTTTGTGATTTAAGTTTATTAAACTGTATGTTACATCGCTTAATTTGAAAAATTCAGAATATAAGGGGATATAATTCTGAATTTGCAAAAACCCGTTGTTTTCAAATTGGCTAAATAATAAATTATTATTATTTTTCTTGTAATAAAGAGAGAACATTACGATTTAATGATAATATATAATTTACATTTAAACTAATACTTTAGTAATACATTATTTTACGGTATAATATGTGATTAAATTCGTTACAAAGTAATTAAATAATTTAATATAGAATTATATATGAATTTAGAACTAAAAAAGTTTAATATGAAAAACATAAAATTTGATTTGGACGATTCAAATGGACCAGTAATTGTAATGATAGGACGACGTGATACAGGTAAGAGTTTTTTGGTACGTGATATGTTATTTCATCATCAGGATATTCCTATCGGAACTGTTATATCAGGGACAGAAGCCGGTAATGGATTTTATGGTAAACTAGTTCCTAAATTGTTTATTCACGATGAATACAATACAGCCATTATTGAAAATATATTAAAACGGCAAAAGATAGTAATAAAGCAAATCCAAAAAGAAAAAAAAGCATATGGAAAATCTAGTATAGATCCTAGGGCATTTGTAATTCTAGATGATTGTTTGTATGATAACACATGGTCGCGCGATAAACTTATGAGGTTGCTCTTTATGAATGGCCGTCATTGGAAAATTATGCTTGTTATTACTATGCAATATCCATTAGGTGTCCCTCCTAATTTGAGAACCAATATTGATTATACATTTATATTGCGCGAGCCGTATCTAACAAATAGAAAGCGTATCTATGAAAATTTCGCAGGAATGTTTACTACTTTTGAAAGTTTTTGTCAAGTAATGGACCAATGTACTGAAAATTATGAATGCCTTGTTATATCTAATAATGCTAAGTCGAATCGATTGGAAGACCAAATTTTCTGGTACAAAGCAAACGCTCATGGAGATTTTAAATTAGGAGCAAAGGAGTTTTGGGAGATGTCGAAGGGATTGGGTTCAGACGACGAAGAAGAAGTATACGACCCAAATGCTTCAAGGAAAAACAAAGGTCCGCGTATTAATGTAAAGAAAAATCGTTGGTAATTCATAAAATTATAGAAAATATAAAATTTTCTATAATTTTATTATTAGTTGTTATTATTAGTTGTTATTTGTTAGTATTGTTATTTGTTAGTATTGTTATTTGTTAGTATTGTTATTTGTTAGTATTGTTATTTGTTAGTATTGTTATTTGTTAGTATTGTTATTTGTTAGTATTGTTATTTGTTATTGTTTCAACATTTGTTATTTGTTATTTAATCCCTTTTTTTACGGACAATGTTATCTCCTTCAAACAACGCCTTTTTGATGCCATCTGAACTGGTATCCTCCAACTGTTTCAAGTCTTCTTCTACAGTATTATTTACACCTACAAGATTTCCATTTTTGTCTAATTTTTGCGTTAGTTTGTTTCCGCTTTCCCTTGCCATTTTTACATTCTCTTCAATTGCCTTCCTCTTTGTCTCTTGAATTCTCTTTTCAAACTCTTGTTTTGCCTTGGCTTCATTTACGTTTTTCTCATGCATCAATTGATTTAACTCGTCCTCCAAATATTCAACCCGTCCAGTTTTGTATGCTTCAGGTTCCCATGGCATCCATACTCCAACAGGACCGACATATACATTATGATTTGGGTCAACTTCGCGCAACAACTTACATCGCAATTCAGCTTCTTCTTGAGTTGAATATGATCCTCGTACCTTTAATCCTCTTACACTTGTCTGGAAATTATTTTGCTTATTAAATTCATCGTCCAATTCATCTTCATTGTTATCTAAGAACGTTTTATAAGAATCGTAAATATCCGTAGTTTTTAATTCACTTTTTTCACTTTTCACAAATTCTTGCATATCTCCCATCAATGTTTCGAAATTAAGATTATATTTATACGCCAAGAAATTCAAAAATTGTGAAAACTTTTCCATCGATTTAGAAAAGTCATACCCTTTTAAAAATGCTTCAAACATAAACAGTTCACGTCTCTTAAGAACATTTTCAGGACTAACGAATGAAACACATACAAATTTTTGACCGGATAACGTCTTGTCCTCTTCTAGTAGGTCAACATAACCTGGATTTGAAGAGCCATCAGAGTTCGTTTTGTGTTGGTAAGCAATTTCTGCCATATAAATAATAATATTATTATTGTTTAAGTTTTTTTTTATTTATTTATTATATAATATGTTTGATAAATTAGGAGAGATTTTTGATTTAGGAGAACTTCTCCGTCGTGTTGTTAAATATTTAGTTGAAGGTTTGATGGTTGCTATTGCCGCATATGCTATCCCTAAGCGTTCGCTTAATTTGGATGAAGTATTGTTGATTTCTCTAACCGCCGCCGCCACCTTTTCGGTATTGGATACTTACGTTCCATCTATGGGTGTTTCGGCACGATCTGGAGCAGGATTTGGTATTGGCGCCAATCTTGTCGGATTCCCACGAATGGGTATGATGTAAATAATATTTACGTTATCAAATAATAATTTTTAATATAATAAATAAAAATTATTACAATGTAGGAATAAATTCCCAATTTAATTCCGAACATATTTTCTTCCATATTTCATCTTGTTCTATTCGTTTTACAGGGTCTTTAAGCATTGGGAAATAAGGAAGGAATGTATGTTTGTCCAATAACTCACACATTTTATACAATACATAATAGTAATTTAAAAAGTTAACTCTACTATCCGGACAATGTTTGCTATACGGTTTTTGTATTTCCATAAACAAATTGCATAATTTATCTTCTAATTCAGGTTGCATAACCGGGGGTTTTATTCCCAATTTATCTTTTATAAAAGGGATATGTTCGTAATATTTATTATATCCCAATTTCTTTAATATTTCCTTTGCTCGTTTATTATCCATATTCTTAAGCGTTAATCTTTCTTTTTTAATTTGTTTCTTTATGTTATCAATTACTTCATCGGGAATTTGTGTAGTCTCCTTTGCTTGAAACTGTGCTAATATTTCGCGAAAGTGGTTTATACGTTTATAAGCATAAAAACATACTTCTTTAGGTGGTTCTTTATAAGATGGTTTTTCATGTTCTATTAAAAACTTAGATTGATAACTACATATTTTACATATTAAAATCCCTTCTGATTCTACTTGAACTAACTCTCCCTGGCATTTAGGACATATTTCGTAATTTATTTCATAATTTTTCATATCAATAATTTTATTATCGATATTATTGAAATATCTCTGAACGATAGTGTCATTAGTATTTTTAACATCTACCTTTTCATCTGTTTTACTGAAAAAAGAATGTAAGATTTTTTTTTTGCTAGTTTTACCATCGCTTAAATTCTTCTTTTTCTCAAAATAGTCAAAAATCAAATCGGAATTATTTAATAAATAATTCCTCTTTTGTGTTTTTAAAGTCTTTATCTGTTGTTTTAAATCTTTAATACGGTCTTCCAGTTCCAGTCTATCTTCGATTTTAATAGTTTTGTTTTTTTGAATTTTACGTTTTATTTTCTTTATTTCCAGTTTTAATTTGGGTAATTCTATTTCTGAAATATGGTTAAACCGTTTCATCTTTTCGTCATGTTTGTTATCTAACGTTGCTATACTATGCTTATTAACAGCCAATTTTTTCTGATTTTTAGGTTTAAAATTAGGCATTAATAATATACTACGACATCATCTATTTAATTAATAGTTTGGTTAATTGTTTAGCAAAAATCAATATTCACTAAAATAAAAATTCGTAAATTCATTATTTATAAAAATCATTTTCAATATATAATGGATAATCCAAACAAAATAACGTTTAATGAAAAAGAAATAACGAATATTGACTTAATAAAACTACAAAAAATGACTTTATTATACAATGCTTTAGAAAACGGATGGTCTATTAAAAAAGCAGACAATTGTTATGTATTTAAAAAAAAACACAACAACGAAAAGGAAATTTATTTAGATTCATATCTAAGACGGTTTATGATTGAAAATCTAGACATAAATCAAATATTAAACAACTAATTTTTGTATAAAATATATAAAATTTAGTTTTATTTAAGAATAAATGGGTATAAATTTTTAATTTAATTAAGTTAAATACAAAAATTTTTTTCTTTCCCTATATTATAATATGGGAGGAGGACTCATGCAACTAGTAGCTTACGGCGCACAAGATGTGTATCTTACTGGTAATCCCCAGATCACTTTCTGGAAGGTTACATACCGCAGACACACTAATTTCGCAATGGAATCCATTGAACAGACCTTTAACGGTCAAGCCGACTTCGGTCGTCGAGTTCAATGTACCGTTTCGCGAAATGGTGATCTTGCGTACCGAACTTACCTTCAGGTAACTCTACCTGAAATCAGCAGTTCTGATTCAGCACACGCACGCTGGTTGGATTGCCCCGGTGAACAAATGATCTCTATGGTTGAAGTAGAAATTGGAGGTCAACGAATTGACAAGCAATATGGTGACTGGATGCACTTGTGGAACCAGTTGACCCTTACTTCTGAACAAGAAGATGGTTACAACAAGATGATCGGTAACACGACTCAACTTACTTATTTGACCGACCCCGACTTCGCCGAAGTCGCCACGGCTTGCTCGTCTGCCTCTGTTCCAGAAGCAGTATGCGCTCCCCGTAAGGCTCTTCCAGAAACGACCTTGTACGTTCCACTTCAATTTTGGTTCTGTCGCAACCCTGGACTTGCCCTTCCTTTGATTGCCCTTCAATACCACGAAGTCAAGATCAACATCGAACTTCGCCCATTGGACGAATGTTTGTTTGCCGTTGATGCCGTTGACTCCGCCGGTACGGCCAATCTTAAATCGACCTCTGCTTTCAGCAAATCCCTTGTAGCCGCTTCCTTGTATGTTGACTACATCTTTTTGGATACTGATGAGCGCCGTCGTATGGCACAAAACCCACACGAATATTTGATCGAGCAACTTCAGTTCACTGGTGATGAATCCATCGGATCCTCCAGCAACAAGGTTAAGCTTAATTTCAATCATCCATGCAAAGAACTTGTATGGGTCGTTCAGCCAGATGTGAATGTCAGCTACTGCGATTCTTTCGTAGCAGGTAAATCCCTTCACTCTGCTCTTGGCGCACAGCCATTTAACTACACGGATGCTTTGGATGCTCTTCCACATTCCATCCGCGCCTTCTCCAGTGACGCTCAAGTCGGTGGACCAGCCAAAGTTATTGGAGCTAACGGTATGTTTACCGATGCTGGTGCCATGGACGGATCGACTACGGCCGCCGGTATCGAAGCCGATGTATCCGGTGCTTTGGGTGCTACTGCCTCGTCTGGTGTCTCTGATGCCGGTGCCTTCGTCCTTGCCGAAACCGCACTTAAGATGCACTGTTGGGGTGAAAATCCAGTTGTTACCGCTAAGTTGCAACTTAACGGACAAGACCGATTCAGTGAACGTGAAGGTTCCTACTTCGATGTCGTCCAGCCATACCAGCACCACACGCGCAATCCAGATGCCGGAATTAACTGTTATTCCTTCGCTCTTCGCCCTGAAGAACACCAGCCATCCGGAACCTGTAACTTCAGTCGCATCGACAACGCAACTCTTCAGCTTGTTGTTTCTGCCGCTGCTATCGGTGCTTCGGCCACTGCTAAGGTCCGCGTTTACGCCACGAACTACAATGTTCTTCGTGTAATGTCGGGAATGGGTGGTCTTGCATACTCCAACTAAGTTAACCAATATAGAATATTATTCATTTAAGAATTGATTTTTAAATTATAAAATTAATACATAATTTTATTATTATACAACAATCTATAATCAATATTATACTACAATCTATAATCAATAGTATTAACATCAATAATCGATATATTATTAATAACAATTATTAATCACAATAATTAATACAGTTTTTATTTAAATACAACACCATTACTAATATTAACTAATATGGGGCAATCGCAAAGTAGACATTATAATTTTGAAGACGTTCAGCATATCGTTAAAACAAATAAAGGGATTAATACTACAATATTGATAAATGTTCTCAAAGAATACGAACAAACATGTTTAATAAAAGATACCATAGATATAAAAAATGAAGTAAATATTATCAATAAATATTTGAAAACAAATAAACACGTACATATTATCGTATATGGTAGCAATTCATGTGATGAAAATATAGAAAAAAAACAAAAACAATTGATTTCGTTGGGTTTCTGTAATGTTTTTATCTATAAAGGAGGGATGTTTGAATGGTTACTTCTTCAAGATGTATATGGTAAAGAAGAATTTCAGACTACATCCGTAGAATTAGATATTTTGAAATACAAGCCTCTTAGTCATTTTTACAATAACCTTTTAACAGACACAATCGATTAATAAAATTGATTTAATATAATATTATCTTAACATTATATTATTACTACATAAATACAGCGAATTATATTTAATAATGAACTTAACGCAACAAAAACTGACAAAAAGCGAATGGGAATTTTTAGAACTACCGGTTAATAAAAAAGAATTGTATATACTTAAATTTATAAACAAATCATATTTTAATACACACAGTACTGAAAATCCAAATTTATCCTTAATTGGATACTTAAAAATCAACGTAGAGGATTATGAGGATTTTCATAAATACTTTTATAATAAATATTACGAAGAACCAATTCACAGAATTATAAAAGAGCATCGTCTTAAGTATAAACTACGAATCAATGTCAAAAAACTTAATATCAAAAAGGCAAATCAAATACGTATTCGTAAAATAAATACCAAAGAAATTCTAAAACAAACCAATATCTTTGAAAATGTATTGATGCAACAAATTATTATGTATTTTAAAACCAATAGTAAGTCTAAAAAATGTTACTATTATTATTCACTGTTACAACTCTCTAAGCGTAAGGTAAAACGGGTCAATTATCTACTGCTTAAATTTGTAAAGTATGTATTAGAAACATATAAAACAGAAATAAATATCACAAACCTTATTAAACATTCTCATAAATACATAGAAGAAAACGCGTTGTTAACAGAATACAACGATATTTCGCTGTTTAGTCATCAGAAGAAAATGTTTGATTTAATACACAAAAACAAAGATCCGAAATTGTTGTTGTACCAGGCGCCTACTGGAACTGGAAAAACGATGACTCCTGTTGGGCTGGTTAATGAAAAAATACTTATATTTACATGCGCGGCAAAACACGTTGGTCTTCAATTAGCAAAGTCGTGTATTGCGCTCGAAATTCCTATTGCTATTGCGTTTGGTTGCGAAACACCAGACGATATACGATTGCATTATTATGCCGTTACGGATTTTGTTAGAAACCGCAAATCTGGTGGTATATTTAGAGTAGACAATAGTAATGGTGAAAAGGTGAAGATAATTATCACAGATATTCAATCGTACTTGCCAGCAATGAATTATATGTTGGCTTTTAATAAAAAGGAGGATATATTGTGGTATTGGGATGAACCTACTATTACATTGGATTACAACGAACATTCGTTCCACAGTATTATGAAGAAAAATTGGACGCAAAATGAAATACCGAATATCGTTCTTTCTTCGGCTACGTTACCATCCAGCGACGAAATATTCCCAATGGTTGCTAATTTTAAACAACGTTTTAAAGGCGAACAATATAATATTGCAAGTTACGATTGTAATAAAACAATACAACTTTTAAATACAAAGGGGAATATTGTGGTACTACACGATGAATTTGATGATTATAAAAAGTTTAAAAAAAGTGTCAAATTTGTTGCCAAAAACAAAACCTTATTGCGTTATATTGATGTTAAAGAGGCGTCCAAATTTATTATTTACATATTGGATAACATTGATATTTCAGAACGTTACAAACCAACTGAGTATTTTGAAACGATATCTGATATAACGATTCATAGTGTTAAATTGTATTACCTAACTTTATGTCGGCAAATTAAGGAGAATGACTTTCAAACGTATAAGAAAAACAAAGGTGACCCTTATGCTATATCCACCATAAAAATCACAACATCAGACGCGGATACATTAACAGATGGACCAACCATATTTATGACAAACGATGTAGAAAAAATCGGAATGTTTTATTTAAAAGCGTCTAATATACCGGAAAAGGTATTGAATGATTTGTTACATGTTATTGATACGAATGAAGAGTATAGAGAGGCTTTGAATCAAATTATAAAGGATGAAAAACAACGCACCGATAAGATAAGTGAAAAAGTGTTGGATAGTGCTCGTCAAAATGATAAGGAGGCTAAAATACAAAACGAATTTAACAAAAAAATAAACGCGTTTATGAAAAAAATGAAAAAAATAGAACTTAGTCCGGAATACATTCCAAATAGAAAGGAACATTACATGAAATGGCACCCTCATAAAGAAGTTCCAACCAATCTTTTCACTAGTAACATCGATGAAGGGATTGTAGAGGAAATTATTTCATTGGATGTAAACAAAGAATGGAAATTATTGTTGTTGATGGGGATAGGAGTATTCAGTAGTAAAAGCGAAGTCAAATATATTGATATTATGAAAAAACTGGCTGAAAAACAGCAATTATACGTTATTATTGCTTCCTCTGATTATATCTATGGGACGAATTATCAATTCTGTCATGGGTATTTATCAAAGGACTTACAGAACATGACACAAGAAAAGTTAATACAGGCGTTGGGGAGAGTTGGTAGAAAAAATATACAAAAATCGTATAGTATCCGATTAAGAGACGATAAGATTGTAGAAAAATTATTTATGGAAGAAGAGACAAAAATAGAAGTTAAAAATATGAATAAATTGTTCGCTTAAGTTAACTTAACCTACGTATTTATACATAAATTATAAACATTAATTATAATTTATAAACATTAATTATAATTTATAAACATTAATTTTTATTTTCTTCATCTTCCTTACACACCGTTTTATATATGTTAAACAAACGTTTGCATTCTTTTGGATTAAATGTAATATTATGAACGCCTGATTCACATAATATCCAATTTAAAAGGGCGGCGTTTTTTTTAGTGAGTTCATTACTATTCGTTGACTTCAACATTTAAATATAATAATTATGTTATATTTAAATTGGTTATTTAATTGATTTATCTGTTTTACAATTTAGTTTTGTTTATTTGCTCCACCACGAAGACGTAGTACCAAATGTAGGGTTGCTTCCTTACTTATATTATAATCAGTCAGTGTACGCCCATCTTCCAATTGTTTCCCTGCGAAAATCAAGCGCTGTTGATCCGGGGGAATCCCTTCCTTGTCCTGAATCTTTTGCTTGATATTTTCAATGGTGTCAGACCCTTCCACATCGAGCGTAATAGTTTTACCCGTGAGCGTTTTTACGAAAATTTGCATTCTATATAATATTTATGGTCCAATTCTTTTTAAATCATTTATTTAACTGTTTTTTATATCATTTCAGAGTTTCATTATAATATAAAATGTAGCACCGTCTTCTATATTGTAATCGGACAGTGTTTGCGTATCGTTTAATTTAATTTTTTTGAAGTATAATGCCTTAATAAGTGTTTTAGATATGCCTCTCTCATCATTTTCTATACACTGTTTTACATATTCAATTGTATCATCCGATTCGACGTTTAATGTCAACGTTTGACCTGTAATTATTTTTACGTAAATTTTCATATATATAATATTGTAGTTCGAGTTTAAATTATTTTGTTTAATCAAATGATACAATAATTTCTACATTTTCTTTTTTTATACTTTTAGTAGCCGAAACAGAGAGTTCTTCTCTGGTTTTTCTTGTAGATTTGTCTTTCTTTCCTTTTTTATTCTTCGAAGTGCTATTGCGTTTATTCATGTCGTGTGATATTTCATCGAAATTTTGTTCGATATAATCTAGAATTTTATTTTCCAATATCCACCTAAAAAAATTAAGTTGTCCTATTGTAGTCTGTATATGCGTTGTTTCGTTGTATGGGATGGTAATCCTATCCCATCTACAGAATGGGTCAAATCGCTTTTTTGAATACGCTCGTAATTTTAACTTGTATTCTAAGTAAACTTTAAAACGTCTTTCTACGCCATCATTGCACTTAAATTTATACACCGTGAAAAACTTTTTACTATAGTTAGTTGCAAACCAGTCAATCAATCGTAGTGATGTTTTGGATTCTCCGTTTATAATAGGAAGGATTTTTTCAAGATTGTTGTCTTTATTGTAAAACGTTAATAGATTATTTAATAAAAGAGAATTCTGAGTAATGTAATTTGTCATATAATATCTATTCACGTGTAGTATTTAAATTATTATTTTGTCTTATATATTTTTCTTGGTTCATTAGATCATTTATATAATTATTTTGGGAGAGAAAAGGGTTACATCCGCGTTGGACCACCATATCACGTTCGTTCATCTTATTCATAATTGCTTCTTTTTTACTACTACCTCTGTTGTTTTCCTGATACTTCATAAATTGTCGATCCATAGTATAAACAGTATTATTAGGTGAAACAATCGTGTTATCTATCAACTTATCTATTTCATTTAATTTCTCTCCCTTTTCCTCAATTGGTTTATTTTTTCTTTTCGATTTCTGTAATGATTCGCCTGGTTTGGTATATTTTCTGTATAACATTATTATTATTTATTAATGTTATAATATATTTACTAAATTTACTTACGTGCCTTTTTACTCTTTCCCTTCTTCTTCTTTTTCATGGTCTTCTTACGTTTCTTTTTTAATTATCCTCATTTGTTTGGCAAACTTGAACGCATCGGAATTTTTGGTTCCTCGTTTAATATTGCATTTATAGCAACATATTTCTACATTATCTGTAATATGTCCTATACTATTATCTTTTCTTTCTAAAGTCCATTGGTCGGGGTCTCGTAAATCTTTAAACAACACTTTACATAGTTTTCTACAATAAAAACACCGATGTTTTGAAACAATCATTTTCTCTATTAAATCATCATACGCAATAAACAATTCATTATCCAATCGTTTCTTTTTAATATCTTGTTGTCTGTACCCTGATAATTTCTTTTTCAATTCACTAATATACAGTCTCTTGTATTGAAAATCACATTCACCGTATAATTTCTTTATACATTCTATTTGCTCTTTGATATCAAACACCATATTTCCAGATACATCCTTCATAGTAGACCTTTCCTTATTTTTAACACCTCTAACTGCCTCTATATTGGACTTACCTGTAATAACTATCTTTTTCATATAAAAAATAATATATATTAAAACAACAACTTAAACAAATAACTAGTAATTATTGTTAACATTAATTATAAAAAGGGTATAAACTCTTCGTTACATATTTATTTATATGCCAAAGAACGATGAATGCTTAGAATTAAAAAATATAAAATACAAAACAATGTTAATGAATAACATTCAACCTTCTAAAGAACCAGAAATTACAGATATCGAATCATTTTTAGAAAAGGAAAAAACTATTAACAAAAAACAGCATTGGAGTAAACTAAGCAAATTGTCTAAAAAAAACAAATTAATGGATTATAGCGATGTATACGCTGAAACAAATAATTTAAAAGACGAAGACAAAGCACAACTAAAGGCATTTTTATTAAAATCATTAGAACGTAAAAAATTACAACGCGTAAAAGATGTTATTTATGATATAGAAACACAAAAGGTCATTAATATTCCTACTTTGGTATTTTTTAAGAAAACAAATAAGTTTACTCTTAAAAATTTAGACAAAAAAGTATCCACTCTAAAATCTCTTGCACCTCGTAAACCAAAAAAGAACAAAAAAAAGAAAGATAAGGACGGTAAAAAGAAAGATAAGGATGGTAAGAAGAAAGATAAGGACGGTAAAAAGAAAGATAAGGAAGGTAAGAAGAAAGGAAGCACTAAAACACCAAATGAAACTTAATTATTTATATCAATATTAATTTATAAAATTGATATAAAGTAAATATACTTAATATATAAAGTATTATAATGATTATACATTCCCATTTAAATGATTTGCCAGAGTTAAATGATTTATATGATACATTAGAAACAGAAGACGATTTTACAGGTACACACTATCACGAAGACTTTTTGGAAACAATTGATATATTTATCGACGAGTATGTAAACACACATATTTTGGAGTATAAAGAAAAGGATTTCGAAGATAGTGTTAAGGAAGCAGTATATTCACAAATTTTAGAAGTGTACAACGACCAAATAAATTACCTTGATTTAACTCTAGACGATACGATAGACGAATGTGTATATTTGTATTTTACAAAAAACTGTTGTCCTCGTTCGTATGAAGAATCAATTGTTATATCGCCTCCGATACCTAATGTTATTACGCGACAATTAACAAAAATCAAAAACAAGTATCAACCAGATCAACGAACCGATGACTGGTATCATTTTAGATGGAATGGATTAACTGCTAGTAACTTATGGAAAATATTCGATAGTCAAGCGAGCATCAATAATTTAATTTACGGTAAATGCGTCCCGATAAATGTAAGCAAATACAAATCTGTAAATATTGACTCTCCTTTTCATAACGGACATAAGTATGAACCGTTGTCTTTAATGATATACGAAGAGTTGTACGATACAGAAGTTAGTGAATATGGTTGTATTACACACGATAATTACGAATTCTTAAAGGCATCTCCAGACGGTATAAATACTAAACGCGGTAATCCTAGATACGGTCGTTTGGTAGAAGTTAAAAATCCAGTAAGTAGAAAATTAACTGGTATACCAAAAAAAGATTATTGGATTCAAATGCAACATCAAATGGAAGTGTGCGATTTAAATGAGTGTGACTTTTTAGAAACGATATTTAAAAGTTATGAAAATGAAGAAGCGTTTGACTTAGACGGGACGTTTACAAAAACGGCAGATGGCAAACGAAAAGGTATTATTATACGATTTTATGACAACAAAGAACCTGTTTATGAGTATGCTCCTCTTAATCTCACAAAAACACAATTCGACATATGGTACAACGAAACAATGGAAAAAAATAAAGAACTAACATGGATTGAAAATATATATTGGTATTTGGAAGATATGTCGATTGTGTTGGTAACAAGAAATCAAAAATGGTACAACATTGCTTTACCAAAAATGATAGATACATGGAGCATTATTTTAAAGGAGAGAAAAGAAGGATACGACCATAGAAAACCAAACAAGCGTGTTAAAAAACCTAAAATTGTAAAACAAAGCGTGGATACGATGGAACCGGTAGCAACTTCTGGTGGTGTAAATTTTCAACATTCTGTTTCAACCGATGATTCAGACATATCCAGCGATAATTTTAACTTCTCCTATTTAAGCCAAAAGAAGTCAAACAAGGTAATTATTAAAATTAATACCGAACCTATGTAATTTATAATAAACAATAAACAATAAACAGTAAACATTATTTATTGTTTATTTTTTCAATTTAAGATTGTACGATGATAAATCATTTATATCTCTCCCTTTTACGTAAGCAGTAGGTGGGACTAATACAAACCTCCACGATATTTGATTATCGAAGTTTATATACGGTTCGTGTCTATACACCATTTGGTATTTTTCAATTCCACTGCATAATGGATTTAGTATTACACGATTTATTTCTTTATGATGATTATTAAAGAAATTCATTTGATAATTTTCTTTTTTTTCCATTATTAAATTTCTATGTATGTCTCTTATAATGTATTAGATGTTTACATTAAAGTAATAATCATATGTAATTAATATGTAGCATAAAGTGAAGAGCACATACCAGGAAATGGTTCGTTTCCATCACAAGGTGTTGCTATTAAATTAGGGGCAACATTCGTAGTAATTTGAGCGTAACTACTCATTTCAGACTTGGGGACATTTTTTGCTTGTTTGCTGTATGTTTCGCCATTGTATCCCGTAGTATCCGCTAGTTTAAAACTATCCAATAATAATGCCTTATAGGATGATGAAACATCAGAATTATTGCTAAACCCCTCACGCCTTACTACAATCATAAGAACAGCCAATACAGCCAACGTTAATAAAATATATTCAAACTCTCTTTTCATATTTAGGTTAGTATATATGTTGATTTAGATAAAAAAAACGAATAATAAAGTTTACTATGTAACGTTAAAAGTTATTAATTTAAAGTTTAAAAATAATCACTTAAAATAAAAATAATATATTATTTTACAAATGTCTGAAAAGTTTGAAGACTCCGTTATTAAACGAAATGGTGATAAAGAACCTGTATCATTTGATAAAATTTTAAAGAGGATTAAAACGTTGGGACAAGAGAAAACTAAATTGCATGTAAATTATACATCTCTCTGTCAAAAAATCATCGATCAATTGTACGATGATATTACTACACAGGAGATCGACGAGTTAACAGCACAACAATGTGCTTCTTTATCTACAACTCACCCCGATTATGGGGTATTAGCGAGTAGGATTTTGATTTCCAATCATCATAAAATGGTAGACGAATGTTATTTAAATGTTGTGGAAAAACTTTACAACAATACAGATATTCACAATATAAAAACCCCCATTATATCGGATTCCCTTTATAATATAGTACTCGAACATCATCAAACCATACAATCTTGGTTTGATTTCGACAACGATTACCTGTTGGACTATTTTGGGTTCAAAACGTTGGAACGAGCGTATTTGCTTAAAATAAATAAACAAATTGTAGAAAGACCACAACATATGTGGATGCGAGTAGCGTTGGGAATTCACGGAGATGATTTGAAGAAAGCAAAAGAAACCTATGAAATGATGAGTAGTAAATATTTTACCCACGCAACTCCTACACTTTTCAACGCTGGAACTCCACGCCCACAACTTAGTTCTTGTTATTTAATTGCTATGGAATCAGACAGTATAAACGGTATTTATAATACACTAGGAGATTGTGCCGCTATTAGTAAATGGGCGGGTGGTATTGGTATGCATATTCACAATGTTAGAGGAGCAGGCAGCCATATTAGAGGAACAAACGGAACGAGTAATGGAATTGTTCCTATGTTGCGTGTTTTTAATAATACAGCACGTTATGTGGACCAAGGAGGAGGTCGTCGTAATGGAAGTTTTGCTATTTATCTCGAACCTTGGCATCCAGACATCATGGAATTTTTAGACATGAAGAAAAACCACGGTGATGAAGAAGCTAGAGCACGGGATCTGTTTTACGCTCTTTGGCTGGATGATCTTTTTATGCAGAGAGTAAAGGAAAATAAGAAATGGACCCTTATGTGTCCCGATACATGCCGGGGATTATCGGATGTGTACGGTGAAGAATTTAAAACGTTGTACGAAGAATATGAATCGAAACAAATGGGAATGAGAACCGTTAATGCTAGAGACGTATGGTTTAAAATCTTAGACAGTCAATCGGAGACGGGCGTTCCTTACTTACTATATAAAGACGCCTGTAATAAAAAATCAAACCAAAAAAATCTAGGAACGATTAAATCCAGCAATCTATGCTGTGAAATCATAGAATACAGCGATGACAAAGAAACTGCTGTTTGTAATTTGGCATCCATAGCGTTGAGTAAATTTGTTAGTCCTCCAGTCAATCCATTTAAGAAGACTACAGAAATTAAGGTTTACACGAAGAAAAACTGTAACTGGTGTTTGATGATGAAGAATGAACTAAAGAAAAACAATATTTCATATAAGGAAGAACTGGTGAATGTAGAGGATTTTGAATCCTTTAAAAAACAACACGGTGTAGAGACAGTCCCACAATTGTACGACGGGGAAGAGTTGGTAGGAGGATACCGAAAAGTTGCAGAATTGTTAAAACCAACGTTCGATTACGAGAAACTACATAAAATCACAAAAATTGTAACTAATAACTTAAATAAGGTCATCGATATCAACTTCTATCCAACTACAAAAACGCGTACTAGTAATATGAGAAACAGACCAATTGGAATTGGCGTACAAGGATTGGCGGATACGTTTGCTATGATGAATATTCCATTCCATTCGACCGAAGCAGTTGAAGTCAACGGAAAAATATTTGAAACGATGTATCACGCTGCGTTGGAGAAAAGCAACGAACTTGCTAAGGTTGAAGGACCGTATAATAGTTTCGAAGGTTCTCCTGCTAGCAAAGGTATTCTTCAATTTGATATGTGGAATGCTAGTGTTACCAACGATCGATACGATTGGGTCGGTTTGAAACAAGGTATCGTGGAAAGTGGATTGCGCAATTCGTTACTGTTGGCTCCAATGCCAACTGCTTCCACTTCTCAAATTCTAGGCAACAACGAATGCTTTGAACCATTTACTTCCAATATGTATGTTCGTAGAACGATTGCTGGAGAATTCGTTATTATCAATAAGCACTTACTTAGAGAACTAATTAATATTGGACTTTGGAATGAAACCATCAAACAAGAAATGGTGAAATACAACGGTTCGATTCAGGAAATTAAATGTATCCCGGATGTATTGAAGGAAAAATATAAAATCGTGTGGGAAATTCCTATGAAACATATTATCAATATGGCAGCAGACAGAGGGAAGTTTATCTGTCAAAGCCAATCGATGAATTTATGGATGAAAAATCCAACATACGATCGACTCACCACAATGCATTTCTACACATGGTCGAAGGGTCTTAAAACAGGATTATACTACCTACGAACAAAGGCCAAAGCAGCACCACAACAATTTACAGTTGAACCAGATAAAATGGTAACAAATGAAAACAACACCGAAAATGATTATGAAGAAGAAGATTGTTTAATGTGTGGTTCATAAATAAAAACAACAACAACAATATACCATAAAAAAATTATAATAATTATATTTTTTTTATGTAAACTCAATAAAGACATTAATAATTACATACCGCATAGGTTTTTGTAATAATCATTTAATTCATCGTATTCCATTATGATATCCTTTTTATGCGCCAAATAATAGTAACATCTAAAGCAGACAAATACATCTACTAATGAATTGTGAAGATTTCCTGGTTCGCTTTTAAACAAGTATTTATGGAGTTCGATTAATTTTGGTGATTTGTATTGAACTGTTTCCTTACTCTTCATTTCTTCTATCATACCAACGAGTCCAATCTCGTTTGAATCTTTACACTCATTTTTAATCAACTCATTTGCGGTTAATTTGGTTTGTATAATAGTATCGCGTTTTTGCAATTCATTCAAACACGTTTCGAGCATTTTCCTGGCTTCTTGTAACTTACTTGTTCTAGGTATTTTACATATATCGACCGATTTATACATAGTACAATAGCATGGATACGACCCCTTATGAATGTAATCAATCATTTTATTTCGTATAAACTCAATCCTTACCATGCGTTTATCGAACCGAATGTTATGAGCGACGCATATGTTTGCTCGTTTCAAATCATTGGCAAAATCTTGAAGAGCGTGTCTCGCTGGAACTCCTTTGGAACGCATTATTTCATTGGTAATACCATGTATTTTAGACACTTCATCGCTTATAGTTTGTCCCGGTGGCAACTTGATAATATGGTCGCCAACATTAAGCAATTTCTCGTTGTCAACGTCAAACAATAGCCAACTTAATTGGACGATATAAGGATATTTTTTTGTATCATACAAAGATGTGTTATAACTAGGGATAAGACCCGTTGTTTCGGTGTCAAATACGATTACTTTCATGGTTGTTTTATACCAATTAATAATAGTAATTTTATTAAATCAATTTTATAATGATTTAATAAAAATTATCATGTTAATATTATTAATATTATTAATATTATTAATATTATTAATATTATTAATATTATTAATATTATTAATATTATTAATTATGTCTATTTAGTCAAACACGATGGAACCGAATCTCTGTCTTCCCTAGTTAGTGTATTGTGCCAATAATTTCCCCCATGGCTCCATGGAACAGGGATCCACGCATTATCAATCTGTGATTGTGTATATGTAGGTTTATTTGTACGATGTACCGGGTAATCTTCCCTAGTATTGTAATGTTGATATGATTTAGAGTATACTCGCGAATGCGCCATAGATGTTAAGGCAAAAAATGCCATTACTTTTAAACAAAAAGAGGTTTTGTTTGATTTTACCATTATAATTTTATTATTTGTCTATTTTTAAACCATTTTAATAAATTATTTATCGAGTCAATATTTATTTCAACTGATAAATTGGAATAATGTTTGACACTTCATTTACAATTTTATAACTAAATCTATGTTTATTGGTTACACCATGTTTTCTTATTCCTTGCATATGATCCTTTGTACCATATCCTTTATTTTTCCTCATATTGTATCGTTCTTCTAAAATAGGGTATTTATCACATAAATCTTCTATGTATAAATCTCTCTCTACTTTTGCCAAAATAGACGCCGCTGCTATAGAAGCATATATACTATCCCCTTTAACGACACATGTATGAGGTATATACTCCCCGTCTCTACTATATGGTTTAAACGTATTTCCATCCATTAAAATATGGTCGGGAATAATAGGTAAATTATCAAGAGCACGGTGAGTACCCCAATAGGTAGCGTGAAATATGTTTAATTTATCAATCATTTTTTCGTCTACAGCAAATGTTGAATAAGCAACGGCGTTTTCTTTGACATAATCGTATGCTATCAGACGTTTTCGGTGAGATGTCAACTTTTTACTATCTACAATATATTCATTTACATATTCTTCGTCCTGAGGAAATATAACGGCGGCTGTGTATACAGGTCCAAATAAAGGACCTCTTCCTGCCTCGTCTATACCTACTTCTAGTCTATCTTTTTCCAAATAACTTAGCATATATCGTATTCAATATAAATTATTAAACACTATATATTTAATATCAATTTATTTACCTTACCTTTCTCTTCTTAGTTTTGTTTTTATTTAATTTACCCTTCTTCTTTGATGTTTTGCTGTCATTGCATATATTTTTTGTTTTACCTAATTTATACTTTTTATCCATGTAACGCATGTCTTTGGTTATTATTTCACATTCTATCGGTTTTTTGTTTTTTCTATATATTCTTAAAATATTAAACCGGGCTTTCTTGGCAACCGCTGCTTTCTTCTCTGTACGACCTGTCTTTTTCTTCTCCATTTTTACTCCTTCGTTTATAGCCATACGACGTTTTCGTGTGGAATTTTTAAGTTTGTAAGCATATTTGCGTGTTTTATAGTCAATCTTTCTTAATTTAGGCAACAATGTTCGTCTGGTGTTTTTCTTTACCATTTTATCTATATATATACATTCTTACATAAATTATTTTATTTTTTTCATAGTATAATTTATATGAAAAACTTTTTACCTTTAATTATACTTTTATTGATAATTGTATTGTTTTCTATTTTAGCATTTCAAAGTTCAAAAATAATTGAGGGAAATACAAATCAGTCATCCGCTGGTGGTCCATGTGTATATAGCGATTGGTCTACTACCGGAACATGTACCGATGGAAAAATAGAACAAACACGAACGGTTACTTCAGGTGATTCTACCAGTTGTACGGATACGACAAAGGAAATTGATTGTCAGGTGGCTGGTTCATCGTCTACAAATTTGGCAAGTAGTTGTACTCGACCGGTTGATTTAACAGGATACGAATTTTCACAAGAAAACCTTTCTATGAGTAATTTTGAAATATCTGGATTAAAATGTGCTGAAAATTACTATGGAAATCCCACAGCAGACGCATGTACTACAGCAGGTTCACCATACAGTATAAACGGATGCAATCGGATAATGGCACAAGTTAATACAGGAGAGCCACAACATATAATTTTAAATTTTTCAAAAGATATACATTTATTAGGAGATGGTGAAGAGTTGAAAAATAACTTTGAAGTAAAGATTATTTCAAATAATTTTACTAGAAACATATCTACAAATAATAAGTTTATAACTGCTGAGTCGGCTATGAAAGAAACACCGACAAAAATAAAATTAAAAATTGGAGCACGTATACAAGAAGGCGAAACTGTGGTAGTTAAATATCAACAAAATAAACTGAAAAGTGACGGTGGTGTTGAATTAAAGATAGGAGATGTAAAAATGGAAACAATCGATGAAATAACCGTCGTAAATAATATAAAGGATACGGAGGCACCAGTATTTGAAACAGCCATAATAAGCAACGAACATCCTAACAAAATTGTAGTAACATTTAACGAACATTTAATTCAAAACGATGCGTTGACCTTGGCTGATTTTCAAATAAAGGTAAACGACGGTAGGTTTCGATATCCGAATAAAGCATCCACGTATGGAAAAAGTCTTATGCTTGATATAAGACAAACGATACAAAAAGGAAACCGTGTTGTATTTAAATATACTCCCAACCCAAGCGATGATTCCAAACATATAAAAGATTTGAAGGGAAATGCCATAGGAAATTTAGAAGAATATGTTGTTAATAATGTAGGATATCCAGCAGGAACAGCCGTTCAAGAAACAGAAGAAAAGACAGAAGAAACCGAAAGTAAGGAAAATGCCGAAACACTTTTACAGAAAGCATTACAAACTGGTATGAGTATATTCGCCGGAAATAGTTCAACATTAACGGAAAGTGAGAAAAAGAAAGTACTGAGTGATGTATTTAACATAGGACGTTCAGCTGGCGTTGGAGGACATGGTGATGAAAAATATTACAACAGACAATATGTTAAAAGCATGGGAGCCCATAATCCGTTTAATTTTTTAAATCGACGAGATAATATCCGTTGTAAACTAGATCCTCAAAATAAAAACAAGGCAATATGCAATTTGAACCGCAATAAACCTATCCGTGCTTTAAATATAAACGAACTAGAAGACAATCGGGGTGATGAAAAGGATAAATACATGTTGAAGACACAAATAGTTCCCGTTGTTTATCCTAGATGTCCTACATGTAATGATGACGATGATGACGGTAGTAGTGGTGGTATTTTAGGAAACGTTTTTGGTGGTGGAAAAAACAAAACATCCAGTCTATTTCCAAAAATTAAAAAGGTAAAGTTGGAAGACAATTTTAAAACAGGCAACCCATTACAATTAAATAAATCGATTGAAAAAATAATGGACGTCCAAGACAACTTGCAATTAGACAAATACAATAGGACAACTAAGTCAAAAAATAGTACAGGATTACAATTAAACGATGGTTTAAACATCCCATCTATCAATCCATCGGCAAAAAAAGGTATGGAACAAATAACAACTCAGGCAGCAGACATGATTAACGTTGTTCCACCTAAATTTTCCGATGAAAATGAACCGACGCAATTAACACAGGAACGTGCGAATTTAAAAGCAACCCCATCAAACAGAGGTGGATTTATACCCCGACTGACTAGTTTTTCTGCCTTTTAAAATCATAAAATCATTATCATAAAATCATTATCATAAAATCATTATCATAAAATCATTATCATAAAATCATTATCATAAAATCATTATTAATAAAATTATTATATGTATTCATATATTAATTTTACAAATCGATGCGCCGTTTTACACACGCTTTATCCATTTGAAATGTATCTTCTTTATTCTCCTTTGGAACAATTTTAATTACACATTTTGCTTTATGTCCGTAAAGAGGGGTTTCACAGCCTTTTTCCTTTTTTTTACTTTTTTCTATACGCTTCATTTCTTCTATTATTTTAGACACAGACGTTTCACTACATCTTGCTCTAAAATGCTCGTACCGTTCCCTTACATCATCGTATGTTAATCCAGACTTCTTTTTTAACATCTTATTGATATGTTCGTGTAACTCATACATCCATCGTGAAAAATTTTCTCTATTTTCCAACGCTTTCTCGTTCAATGGAACTGCTTTTAAATTTTTACGCAAATTCATTCTACAATATTTACATGGGAGAACATATTTTAAAGATTGAATAAACTGACGATGGTATTTTTTTTGAACGATGGTTGGTTTAATAGGATAATTAAATGACATAGTATGTAGATAATGCCATAAACTAGGTCCCCATACACTAGTCAACATTCCATCCTTGCTTTTAAAATCATTTTTTTTATATATTTTATTTTTTTTTGTTTTATTTGCGGTTTTGTTTCTATTTTGTGCTGTTGCTTTGTTTTTTCGTGTCTTACTCATTAATATATGATTATATAATATTTTTATCATTTAACATGTTAAATTATTTATTCAATGAACGGTTTCTCTCCCTTTAGATATTTAATTAAATTTGACTCAAAACTATTTGATTTTTGCTGAATACGTGAATTGTGTTCCAATAGTACACCGTATTTTTCCTTCCAAACCATAGAATAATACGAATTTGTACTAACGCAATCATTCATATCGATAACAGAAATATCAGTTTTATTTTTTGAAGTAACGTCTTTATTTAGTATTATCATTTGATTAATATTATATGTAAACTTCTGTTTAAATTCGTTAAATAATTTATACAATAAAATATATTTATGTTTATATGGATAAAGTGAAAAAATTAACAAGTACATTAACAAATAAATTGGCAAACGTTTCTGATTCGAAAAAGAAGATGTTTGTGTTATGGTTTGTTATAACCATTCTATTTATTGGTGCTGCTGCTTTTGTATACATCAATTATATTGAACCACGATTTGCTTCTATGGCATATAAAGCAAATTATGAATTTGATAGTACCGTTGAAAATAAACTGGACGATAAAAATAGTGGATATATAAATACCACAGGAAAGGCAGTCGATCCGAATGATACAATAGGTGAAGACACCGGCGAAAATCAAAGTGGAGGGAAAGATACTGACGTCAATCAACCGCCCAAAAAAGGGTTGCCTACTTTTTATTTATTTTGGGCGTGTTGGTGTCCTAATTCGAACAAGCAATCTACCAGGGGTAAAAAATTACACGAACTATATGATGTTATTAAAACCAAATTTAATGGAAAGGTCAATTTCATACTTACAAAGGAAGGTGATGATGATTTTGTAACACATGAAAAACTTGTAACAAAAGGCTCTGAAATAGAAGGGTTTCCCTCTATTTATATGGTTTATGATGACAACGGTGAAAAGGTTTCGGTAGAATTCGACGCATTTCCAACCGAAGAAGCAATTACTGAATTTATAAACGATAACAAATAAGCATAAGTGACATACAAATAAGTATAAGTGACATACAAATCAAGAAGTATCATTCTTTATTTAACTTTTTTATAAAAGCCTCCCCTTGTTTTATACCATCAAAGTACAATTCCCTCCGTGTTTCAACCGATTGAAATATATTTTCAAGCGTATTTTTGGAATATGAAATTGTTTTCATATCGATAAAATATGGTATATCATCATAGTTAATTTTATCAATATTATTAATATACATTTTAAGTATAATATTGTATATAAAACTAATAAAATCATCATCCTTTGATATTGGGGTATTTTGGTATTGTTTCCAATAACAATCTATTGCAAATATTTCATTTTTATCTACTTTCAATACCTCTACACAATAATTGACAGGTGTTTTACTCAGAATACCCCCGTCCAAATAACAAACGCCTTTATATTCTTCGGGTTTGAATATAGTCGGTATACATGATGTAAAATATAGAGCATCCAGTAACAATATGTCTGGTGTTGTTTTATAGTTAAACGGTGTTAATTCATACGTTGAAGCATTTACAGCAAACAACGTTAATTCGATTTGAGTAATATCAAAATATTGTTTCATTGTAATGGTGTTTAAATCGATTCCCTGTGATATAAACAATGGTTCTATTAACTTTATAAAGTGTGATTTCGTAAGTATTCCCTTGTCATTAAAATAATTCATTATATTTATTTTATTAATATTGTACGTTTTATGCCAGGTTCTTTCTATAAAATATTTTACTATTATTTCAAACTCGATGTTTAAGCAAAGAACGCTGGAAAGAATACCCCCGGCAGATATTCCACAGTATCCCTTTATCTCTTTAAAATTTATAGTCTTGTTTTTGTAGAATGGCTCCATCACACCTAGGTATTTTATTAAATTAAACCCTCCTGAAGGCAAACATATATATTTAATCATCTTATATAATTATACAACACGATATAATTGTAAGTTTTTTATCTAATTAAATTTTAATGGACAACGAATTTAGAGAAAAAATAAGTCTAGATGAACTTTTCACACAAGACAAATCAGAATCGCATAATAAAACCAAAATTTATAAAAAAATACTACAACGAGTACATAATAAAATTAAACTAACATCTAGGCAGCGGAATAATATGAAATGTTGCTGGTTTGTTATTCCTGAATTTATGTTGGGATTGCCGAAATACGACACAGGAGCATGTACTGCTTATTTAATGGGTAAATTAGAAGAAAATGGATTTATTGTAAAATATACATACCCAAATCTTCTTTTTATATCATGGAATCACTATATACCAGATTATGAGAGGATGGCGATTAAAAAAGAACAGGGGATATCGATTGATGGGTTTGGTAATATAATCAAAAAAAGGGGGAAGAATGGAAACAACGACGAATTAAACCCAAATAGTTTAATGCTTAAAAACGCACCAGCACAGTCTGGCTCGTCCAATTCAAAGGGGAAAAAGGGAATATTAAAAAAATCAAATGATAAATACAAATCAATTGAAACTTACAAACCAGGAGGTCTGATATATTCAAACGAATTGATAAATAGTATCAATAGTGCAACGCATAAAGATTGAACTGTTTTAATTATTAAATAAATTATTAATATTGATAATTTATTTACTGTTTATCTGTAATATTTATATTCAGATTTATATTTGTATTTTCAACCGTAGGCTTATATAGTTCATCCGGTATATGAACGATTGGGTCTACTTGTGTTGTCGTTTGTATTTTTTTCGGTACACTTTCGATTATTGGTATCTCTCCCACATTTTCATTTTCGATCATGGAACTGTCGATTCCATCCAACGCATCATAAATATCGACTTGTTTTGCTATGTCTCTTATAATAACCTTATTAATGTCGTCATTTTGCCGTATGATTTGAGATGAGATGTTGAATTTGATTTGTTCTTTTTCACCGTCGTGTGGAAGGGGATTTTCCTTGTCGTATTCATTATAAAAATCGATGTATGCTTTTTTATGAAGTTGATCTACGCGTGTATACAACTTACTATTATTATCTGTTGCGATGTCTTTTACCCATCCCTCTCTCTCATCTTTGACAATGAAGTTTCTTCTTTTCTGGTCGGTACAATGGATGGGTCGTTCGGTTACGGGCATATCCTCTAGTCCTTTTAGTAGTTTTTTTGATATGAATCCTTCTACCAATTGATTGTTTCTCATAATATCTCCTAATTTAAAAGACATATTACTTATAAAATCCTGTATTGGTTGAGCTTTAGAACAGTATGTATCCAGAAAAAAGTTAATAGAAATATTATTGTTGTATATTACTTGCCCTTGTTTGTTGTTCTTTATATTATCCGTCTCCTTCTTGATTTCCTTTTGATTTTCAATAATAGAGTATATTTGTTTTTTCAAACTATCAATTTCTTGCTTCTGTGTTTTTTTTGAAGCGCCTTTTAATACTCCTGGAGATGTATTAATGCCTTCGTTTATTTCTTTTTTGTAATCTTCTGACAGCCCTTTATCTGAAAAATGTGGACCTGAAGTATGTACTGGTTGACATGAGAAAAACGCTTTCCTACTAATATGTTTTTTGGTTTTAAGATGTTTGTTATAATGCGATTTTTGCGACGCTTTATAATTGCATAATTCACAATAAAATTTGTCTTTTTTTAGTTGTTTTAATGGGGTGGACGCGACCGGTACACACGATGTACTATATGAGGTCGAATCATTTTTAACACTTTTAACACTCTTTAACACTTTCATATGTTTTTCTAAATGTTTTTTGGTTTCAACATGACGAAGATAGTTCGAATGACGTGATGTATTGTAGTCACAAATTTTACATTTAAATGTATTCGCCTTTTTTGCTCGTTTTTTTGATATATTTGCTCTTTTTTGCTCGTTTTTTGACATTTATATAAAATTAGAAAAAATATTTAAATGATTTTTTAATTAGTTCATGTTTTTGAGGATGCCGTTTAATTGAAAAAAATCATGAAAAACGAGCAAAAAGTACTCACCTAAAAAATGGCTTTTTTCGGCGAAAAATCTCCAAAAAAAGGCACTATTTTGTAAAAAAGTCTCCAAAAAAAGGCACTATGAGTGAAAAAAAGTCTCCAAAAAAAGGCACTATTTTGTAAAAAAGTCTCCAAAAAAAGGCACTATTTTGTAAAAAAGGCACTATTTTGTAAAAAAGTCTCCAAAAAAAGGCACCCTTAGAACAGAAATTTTTGTTCTAAGGGTGCCTTTTTTTCATTTTGCAAATTTTTGAAAAAAAAATGACGAAAAAAATGTTCGTTTTTCGAGATGTTATGTGAAATTTATCGTCTCCCAATAGTAAGAACACGTTTAAAATTGAAATAATCGTGGTTTGCTCTCGTCACATTTAACACTTTTTTTGAAAAACGAGCAGTTTTTTTTGTGACGAGTGGTTTGAGTGATTTTAGACCAGTTGACATTTTTCAACCCATTTACAATCTCACGGTGTTAAAAAATAAATTCATCGTCATTTTTTAAAATTTAACACTTTTTAACACTTTTTAACACTTTTTGTTTTTCTTGTCGTCACAAATGGTCGGTACATACGTATTTTCTCTTACCATAAATGCTAATAAAATGATTTTTTAAAAAAACGAGCAACTTTTGCTATTTTCTGCTCGTTTTTCGGCAAATTTGGGTATTTTTTCGATATTTTGGACGTTTTTTAAAAAATAAAAAAACACTATTTTCCTAAGGGTGCCTTTTTTTGGAGACTTTTTTTCATAATTGCCCATTTTCAGAAAAATACACTTTTCGAGCATTTCACTTTTTCAAACTATTTGTCGTTTGATAAAAATAAAAAGTCAAAATATTTGTGGTCTGGAAAAAAAGTCTCCAAAAAAAGGCACCCTTAGAACGATTTTTTTCCGAAACTTTTTTGAGATTTCGCGATTTGGACATCGTTGCAACCCTCAAATCTCAAAAAACTTTTGGGAAAAAAATCGTTCTAAGGGAGCCTTTTTTTGGAGACTTTTTTTGGAGACTTTTTTTGGAGACTTTTTTTGGAGACTTTTTTTGGAGACTTTTTTTACAAAAAACACCCATTTTAGTGAGTACTTTTTGCTCGTTTTTGCATAAAATATCGCGGATTATATTTCAGTTTTTTTGCTCGTTTTTTTGCCACTTTTTCAAATTTAAAAAAATAAAAAGAAAGGTAAGAAAAAGACCATTAAGAGAAAGAAGGGTAAAAAGAAATCAAAGAAAAGGGGAAAGAAAAAGACTGTGAAAAGAAGGAGTAAGAAATCCAGGAAATAAATATAATATTTAGTAATAATTAATATTATATTTACATATTATTTCGTTTTTTGTATATTTGATTATAAATACCAATACCTTTCTGAAAATCTTTTTCACATTCAATGTACATTGTTTTGATGGTTTTCATGACTTTAGGCATAATTTCTTTGTTTAATTTATCTTCTGTGAGACCACCTTTTATTTTAATGGGTACATCGTTGTCGAGTTTAAATTCGAATAAATCATGCAAATAACCAATTAGTTCTTCTTCACGCTCTTTTACGTGCGATATCATGGTTTTAAAATGCTGTCCGTATTCAACAAACAACGAATCTTCCTTTTTTCTTGCGTCACCGACTATAGACGATCCCCAATTAACTTTTATATTGTTATCATCTTTATCATTACACACCTTTGACGTAGTAAAATCTTTTAATTTTATATCACTAAACTTATTAATTGAATTAAAATCATTACCTTCTGGAACAAATGCGTTGTAAAAGTCCTTTAAATCTTTTTTATATTCATTTTCTGACTTTTTCGACATAACGAATTTTCCTTTTACGTTTGCGCCTTCTGTTTCAATCTCCATTACATCCTTGTATAGATTTTCAAGAGAAAGTATACCAGGTTCATCTGCTAGGCTCATCGTTTCAATAATATCAGATGTCATTTTAACTTGTCCTTCATCTTCTTGTCCTTCTGAACTAGCATCTTCTTTATTCTCTGTGTCATCGACTTGTTCCGCCTCCGGTTCCGGTGTTTCTGCTTCATCTGTTCCTTCTCCACCTACCTGTAATTCTTCGACAGGTTTATCATCTGTCTTCTTATCTTCTTCTGCTTCTGCTGGTGCTGCTTCTTCTGCTGGTGCTTCTTCTGCTGGTGCTTCTTCTGCTGATGCTGCTTCTTCTGCTGGTTTCTCTTCTTCTGCTGGTTTCTCTTCTTCTGCTGGTGCTGCTTCTTCTACTGGTTTCTCTTCTTCTACTGGTTCCACTTTGGCATCTACAGCGTCCTGTGATTCTTGTTTTGGGTGGTGTCTATTTACGTGTTCGCGTGTTAAATATGGCATATCGCGTCCCTTTACATTCATCTTACAATTATCGACCTTCAGCGTCATTTGTTTCTCTCCCATTTTCTTTGGTTTTAAATAAAAAATCCGTCTGGAACATAAACTCCTCAACCCAATATCGGAACGTTTCTTATTTTCACTACTAATATCATCGAACACAGATTTCATTTTTTCCTCTCCAGTAATATCCTCGTAAACGTAGACGGGATTAATAGCATTTACAATAGCACTATATGCTTGAAAAATACGTGTATAAAACTTTGACACATTTAAACACATTTCGTTTTTCAAATAATTCCTCTCTTTTATATCTTTTAATTCCTTAAATTTGTCTTCAGTAATAGCATATAAATCTTGATTACCATATTTTATTCTACTAGATACAACATTTACATTAATAGGTGTTAATTTTTTCTTAAGAAGTCTATGTGTCAATACTGATATTTCCTTGCAATATTCAGGTTTTTGCAATTTAAGCAAATTTTGAAACGACTGTTCAAATATTAGTTTTGAAGCCAGCGTATCTATACTATCTACTAATTCCTGATTAAAAAACATATCCGTTTTTTCCTTTTTTGATTGGCTTTGAGCATTACCCATATGTTATAAATATATATAATAAAATTGAATTAAATATATTTTTTATCTAATTGTTTTAAAATGTTAAATGTGAAAAATGTAAAAAACACAAAAAGAAAAAAAAATAAAAAGAAGAAGAATGTGGATTTGTGGAAAGCATTCGACCATGAATACAACCCTCAAACGCAATCGTTGGAACTTATGTATTCAAATCAAAATACAACGTCGAGGGAAGTGTGTGAATTATGCAATTCACCGCTCCAATATGCTGAATCAAATTACCTAACGTGTAGTAATAATAAATGTAGTTTAATTTACAAAGATAGTTTAGACCAAACAGCAGAATGGCGATTTTATGGAGCAGACGACTCTTCTACAAGAGATCCAACTCGCTGTGGTATGCCTGTAAATCACTTACTAAAAGAATCGTCGTATGGTTGTAAAGTAATGTGTAATGGTCGTTCTTCTTATGAAATGAGAAAAATAAAACGATACACGGAATGGCAATCTATGCCATACAAAGAAAAATCACAATACGATGAGTTCGAACACATCAAAGCAATGTCACGAATTGCCGGGATACCCAAAATGATACAAGACGAGGCATTAAGACAGCACAAAATTATATCTGAAATGAGAACATTTAGAGGGTTTAATAGAGGAGGTGTTATTGCTGCTTCGGTTTATATAGCATGTAGAATACATAATTTTCCTAGAACAGCAAAAGAAATAGCCACTATATTTAAGTTGGACGCAACGGCCGCAACAAAGGGATGTAAGCACGCCGTACATCTATTGGAAAAGAATGAAACAGGTATGGAAAATAACGAAAAAACACATTTCCATCGAACAAAACCAATCGCCTTTATAGAACGGTATTGTAGTAGGTTAAATATGAATAATGAATTGATAAAGTTGTGTAAATTTGTAGCAATGAAGATAGAGAAAAACAATATTATTCCTGAAAACACACCACATAGTGTTGCCGCTGGAATAGTGTATTTTGTAGCACAATCATGTAATTTAAATATTAGTAAGAAACAAGTGAATAACTATAGTGAGATAAGCGAGGTTACTATAAACAAATGTTATAAAAAGTTGGATAAAATTAAAGATAAACTAATTCCAACAAGTATTATTTCGAAGTATTCACTGTAAAACAAAAGATAAAACAAAAGATAAAACATTAAAAATATAAATTTTTATAGAAACTTATATTTTTTATACAAACATATATTTTATGTGTAATTGATAGATTGAAATCAGGCCATTATATCTTTAATCATTTTATTGCGAATATCATTCCAATATGATCTGCCTTCGCTACCACCCTGGTGTGTTACTTGACCGGGATGAAGTCTGTAGTACAGCAACGGTTCTGGAAAATTATACACCGCTCCAAACATTTTCAACATCCTCAATTCTAGGTTGAAGTCTTCTGCCATTTTTTTAAGTTCAGGGTTGTAATTGCCGGCTTTAATAATAGAGGATTTCCTGTAACAAACTGTTGGGTGATTTACAAACCAATGAGTAGGTCGTTGTTTAAAGTCTTCCCAACGTATGGTAGGAAGTCGTGTTAAGTCAACAATCCGCCCTTTTCCACCTCGAAACATGTTTATTTGAGCGCCACATATGTGGATGTCGGGATTGTTTTCCATAAACTTCATTTGTTTGATAATTCTATCTTGAATCATTACATCGTCACTATCCATCTTAATTATAATTTCGTTGGAACACATCAATACCCCATGGTGTAGAGTATACCCAATACCTTTGTTTCCATCATTCTCTTTATATACGACAGTTACAAACCTAGACGTATTTTCAAAGTGCTCCAGTTGCTTTTTAAGAAGCATAGTATGCAACTTATCCGAACCATCGTTAATCCAAATCAACTCCATGTGAAACAGACCGACCTGTGCCTTTATAGAGTCCAAACATTCCTTTACATACGACGCTTGAGTATTTAAACTGGATACTAAAACAGAGACAGATTTCTTAGGTTTTAAAAATTGAGAAGGGAGAGATAATTGGTTCATAGTTT
>Ga0209632_10000045_pt1 | contig 117674 bp, 110 predicted proteins | sample COG_10_FD_184754 | JGI IMG/M metagenome (GOLD analysis project Ga0209632, IMG submission 184754) | Pelagic Microbial community sample from North Sea - COGITO 998_met_10 (SPAdes) (version 2) | ecosystem: Environmental > Aquatic > Marine > Neritic zone/Coastal water | place: Helgoland, sampling...
GGTTTTATCTTTCAGACTGAGATGATGGAATCGCTCTTTTCACAAGGACTTTTCTCCAGTAAATATGCTTTGGCCATGACTGCTCTAGGTGCTGATTTTAGTATTCCATCCAATGACCCCATTCTATCTGATCTTCTGACTACAGGAGGAATGAAGGGTATGATGGGTACAATTTGGCTGATTTTATGTGCTATGATCTTTGGCGGAATAATGGAAAAGTCCGGTTGCCTCAATGCTATTTCCACTGCTCTGTTGCATTTCGCATCCGGTAGAACGGGACTTATAGGAACAACTGCTGCTACATCTATCTTTATGAACTTCACAGCGAGCGATCAATACTTAGCCATAGTTGTTCCAGGAAGGATGTTTAAAAATGCTTATGAAAAACTCAACCTTCATCCGGTAAACCTTAGTAGAACTCTAGAAGATGCAGGAACTGTTACGTCTGTTCTTATACCGTGGAACACATGTGGTGCGGCACAAGCCGGAGTACTCGGAGTGGCGACAGCCGTATACTGGCCATTCTGTTTTTTCTGTCTTTTAAGTCCTATCGCCACGATTACTGTAGCTGCCTTGAACATTAGAATTAAAAAAGTTGAAGAGTAGCACTCAACCTTAGAAGATTATTTTCGTCCTAGATTAAACTACAAAACAATATTTCAATCAAGAACTAACACCTATGAAAAATTTTCTACGAAAGAATTTTGCTCTTTTAGCTATAATAGCTACTGGTATAGCTACAATAAGCAACTCAAGCGGCCCAGGAGGAGATAACACTGGCTCTCCCAATGACTCAGGCCAAAATGCCTGCACACAATCTGGATGTCATGGAGGAAACGCCTTAAACTCAGGAGGTGGATCGATATCATCAAATCTTCCTGCTACCTACTATCCAGGTGACGCTATTAGTGTGACGATGACCTTGACACACCCTGGATCCAATACTTTTGGATTTCAAGGAGTGTTTTTGACCCCTACAAATACGCAGGCTGGAACTTTGACGTCTTCAGCGGGTATGACCTTGGGGACTGCTGGATCTGTTTCTCATATTAAACATAATACGCCTAGTGCTACTGGAATATGGACATTCACTTGGACAGCCCCAGCTACAGCGCAAACAGTTACATTTTTTTATGCTGGAAATGGAGCTAATGGAAATGGAAATAATTCAGGTGACTTCATATACAACAGTTCAAGTGTGATCACAGGATTAAACTTAATTACAACAACAGAAACAATAACAGATGAAGGTTGCTTTGGGTCTTGTAATGGCAGTATTTCTCTTGCAGGAACCGCTGGTGGTGCGGGCGCACCTTTTTCTTATTTGTGGTCAAATGCCGCTACAACAGCTAATGTCAATAACCTTTGTGCAGATACGTATACAGTCACTATAACAGATAATGGTGGTAACGAAGAAGTAATATCGTATGTAGTTGGAGGATCTCCTGAGATCATCCTGCATCTAGTTGCTACTCCATCGTCATGCGCTACGGGCGATGGTCAAATAGAAACCAACCCAACAGGCGGCACACCTCCTTATACGTATCTATGGAATACCGGTGCAACAACCAATATCATATTGAACGCGGCTTCTGGATCCTATTCAGTGACCATCACAGATGCTAATGGTTGCCAAGTTGATAGTTCAGATAATGTTGGTACGAATGGATCAGGGTTAGAAGGCGATTTTGTTCTTGTAAATGAGGGCTGCGATCAAGATAATGGATCATTAACCCTTAACATGACCGTAGGAAACGCACCTTTTACTTATGCCTGGTCTAATGGAGGATCAGTAACAAACAGCATTACAGGAATTTCAGCAGGTACTTATTTCGTAACTGTGGTTGACGCTAATGGTTGCACGGAAGTATTTGGAAACATCGTCAATAACGTTTTTGCGTCAATTGATGAGCCTAATACCAATGTGACTGATGCAGCGTGTTTCGGAGAACTCAGTGGAAGCATTAATGTGGATGTTCAAAGTGGTCAAGAACCCTTTTCATTTGCTTGGAGTGATGGATCAACTGGAAATCCCTTAACAAATGTTTCTGCAGGAGCATATACAGTAACCTTAACTGATAATAGCGGATGCACTGACGTGGCTACTTTCACTATTCTTCAACCAGACAGCATAGGTGTAACAATTACTAAAACTAATGCTGATGGAACGAACTGTGATGGTACTATCTCTGTTTCAGCTTCAGGCGGTGCTGGTGGGTTTACATACGCATGGTCTCATGACGCAGCCTTAACCGCATCTGAAGCTCAGGACTTATGCATTGGAGCTTATTCAGTGACTACAACAGATGCGATTGGATGTGAAATAATTAGTGACATTACCATTTCTGATGTTACAGGAGTTTCTGAAATTGACAATGACTTTATCTCAATCTTCCCAAATCCTTCCGCAGGTGTTCTTTACCTTGCTGGAAATTGGAGAACTGTAAAGGCGATGCAGTTGATTGACCTGAGTGGTCGCCCAGTGAAATCATGGACCAATCTCCAATCGAACGAATTATCATTAACAGAGATTGAAACTGGACGATACATTCTTGTGATTGAGTCTGGTTCTAACATTGAATACGAGAGTTTGATTTTAATGAGATAAATATCTCATTTCATTGGTATTATCAACTATAAATGCTTCCCTTTGAGGGGAGCATTTTTTATTATATGTCGGCCCATCTACCCAATAGTCAATATCCTCGTATCGTCATTATCGGTGCTGGCTTCGCAGGTTTAAGACTCGCGAAAAAACTCTCGAATAAACCTTTTCAAGTTGTATTAATTGATAGAAACAACTTTCATCAATTTCAACCTCTTTTCTATCAGGTAGCTACTGCTGGACTTGCACCAAGTGCCATTTCTTTTCCTATCAGGAAAGTATTCCATAGCGCTAACAATGTCATCTTCAGACTCGCTTCTGTTGAATATATTGATACCAATAAGAAGACGATACAAACCAGTGTTGGAGAAATTGCTTTTGACAAGCTCGTTATAGCTGTAGGAGCTGACACAAACTACTTCAACAATTCACAGATAGAACAGCACGCTCTTCCTATGAAATCTGTTCAGGAATCGCTTCAAATGAGGAATCGAATACTTGAATGCATGGAGGCTGCATTGATTAGTGAAAGTGAAGAAGATCGAGAAGCTTACATGACTATTGTGGTAGTCGGAGGAGGACCAACAGGAACAGAGGTATCTGGCGCTCTATCAGAAATGAAACGCTATGTGCTTCCTAAAGACTATCCTGAACTAGACTTTTCAAAAATGGCTATTCACCTTCTGGAAGCTTCAGGAAAGTTACTCAATGGCATGAGCTCAAAATCTTCAGAGGCAGCAGAACGCTTTCTCAGTGATATGGGAGTAAAAGTGAACTCATCTGCTTTGGTTGAAAGTTTTGATGGTAAAACTGTCACCATGAAAGATGGTAAACAACTAAAGACACATACATTGATTTGGGCAGCCGGCATTAAGGGTAATCCGGTCAAAGGAATTCAGCCAGACAACATTTTACCAAATGGCCGAGTAAAAACCAATTTATTCAATGAAGTAATCGGTCATCCTGATATTTATGCGATAGGTGATATTGCATTTATAGAAGATCCTTCACTTTAAAGAGGACATCCACAAGTGGCTCAAGTAGCCATTCAGCAAGCCGATAATCTTGCTAATAATTTAATCCGATTGGAAAAAAATCAATCGATACACCCCTTTAGGTATAAAGACCTTGGATCGATGGCTACTATTGGAAGAAATAAGGCGGTCGTAGATTTACCTTTTTGGCACTTTCAAGGATTCTTTGCTTGGGCAGTATGGCTTTTTGTTCACCTAATGTCAATACTTGGTGTGAAAAACAGACTATTCATCTTCCTTGAATGGATGTGGAACTACTTCACGTTCGATCAAAGTTTAAGATTGGTTATAAAACAAAAGACCAATAAAAATCGGGCTCCTGAATCTTAAATTTTATGGTCAAAATTTAGTGACTTTCTTCGACCTCTGTATTTTGTTCATCAGCTTTAGCCGACCCTGCCTCTACTTTGTAATCTTTTACAATAACACCATCTGCCACAAACGTTAGACTTGTTTCCGGCTCGGTAATAGCCGCAATATCATCTTCTGAAAGACCCTCGTCTTCTGCAAAATGCTTGAGGTCATCAACACTCGTAGTTTCCATATAGACGGTTCCTTCAATAACAGATTCCTTTCCGTTTATATCTTTTGGAACAAAAAAGCCATAATCTCTGAATGAAACGCGCATGCTCTCTCCTTCGCCATAAGGCATTGTCATCCAACAACCTTTGACCTGACATACTTTCTCAATTGTACCTGTGAGTTTCACATTCATTGAATCTTGATCCCCAAGACTAGCTTGAATTGTTGATACATCTAATGCATTCCCATCGGAAATTTCTCTTCCAAAAAAGGCCAATTGAGGTTGAGCAGCCTCAACTACTTCCTTTTCAACGGTCTCCACTTTTTCGGCCGTGTTTTGACATGAAATTAAGGCGAAAATAAGGGCGGGAGCTAATAGTAACTTTTTCATTTATTGAGTTGATTTATACGTTCAAAATTAATAATCTAAGATGGTTTGAATAACCTCATCTAACTTATCATTCGCTAAATATTGTTTTTCTAATTCTGCAGCAAATGGAATTGGAGTGTCCAAACTTGCACAGCGCATAACGGGAGCGTCAAGAAGATGGAATAATTTCTCATTGATACGAGCGCTAATTTCACCTCCGATTCCTCCTGTCAAAGAGTCTTCATGCAAGATTATTACTTTTCCTGTGCGAGAAACGGAAGCCTCAATAGAGTCAAAATCTAAAGGTGCCAAACTTCGTAAGTCAACAATATCAAAAGAAATTGATGAAAATCTTTCTGCTGCCTGCTCAGCCCACTGAACCCCCAAGCCGTAGGTTATGATTGACACATCATTACCTTCTTTAACTTGTCGTGCCTTGCCAATTTCCACGGTATAATAGCCTTCGGGAACATTTCCTACTAAACTCCGATACAAATACTTATGCTCAAAAAACATAACAGGGTTTGGATCTTCGAATGCCGCAAGCAATAAGCCTTTAGCATCTTCTGGGGTGGAAGGATAGACAATCTTAAGTCCGGGTGTATGGAAGAACCAAGCTTCCGTTGATTGCGAGTGAAAAGGCCCTGCACCTACTCCAGCTCCTGTTGGCATTCTTACGACTATATCTGCATTCTGTCCCCAACGCCAGTGAATCTTCGCTAGATTATTTACAATTTGATTGAAGCCACAGGTTACAAAATCTGAGAACTGCATTTCCACCATCGCTTTCTTGCCTGTGATACTCAATCCTAGTCCTGCTCCTAAAATAGCCGACTCGCATAACGGGGTATTTCGAACCCTGTCTTTGGAATATTTTTTTGAAAGCCCATCCGTTACTTTGAAAACACCTCCATAATCTGCAATATCTTGACCCATTAATATTAAATCAGGATGCTTTTGCATTGCTTGAGCCATACCATCAGCTATGGCATCAACAAAGCGCATTTCTTTGACCTCTCCTGAAGGCTGCACAGTTTCTCTTGAATTGGAGGCAAACAGATCAGAAACTTCTTCTTCAACCTCTGTGGACATTTTACTGTATGACAATGCTCTTTCAAAGGATGCGGAAATATCCACCTTCATTGCTTCCTTTCTAGTCTTTATTAATTCATCGGTGAGCAATCCAGAGTTTATTAAAAACTGTTCAAAATTGTCAATCGGATCAAATTCAGACCATTTATCTTGGAGTCCCTCAGGATAATATTTAGTGCCACTTGCTTCTTCATGGCCTCGCATTCTGAATGTGATACATTCTAGTAATATTGGCCGTGGATTCTCTTTTATTGATTCCCTTAGCTCAGAAACTTTATGATAAACATCAAGAATGTTGTTTCCATCAACCTGCTCTGCTTGCATTCCATAACCGATGCCTTTGTCAATAAACTGTTCACAATTGAACTGTTCTGAACTTGGAGTGCTCAGTCCCCATTGATTATTCTCAACAACAAAAATCACCGGAAGCCCCCAAACAGCTGCCACATTGAGTGCCTCATGAAAATCACCTTCGCTGGCGCCTCCGTCTCCGGTAAAAACCAATGTGGATCTGCCTGACTTGTCCAGCAATTGAGAAAGGGCAATACCATCCGCAATACCCAATTGAGGACCCAAGTGAGAAATCATACCCACAATCTTATGTTCCTTAGAACCAAAATGAAAAGAGCGATCTCTTCCCTTCGTAAAGCCTTCTGCCTTTCCCTGAAACTGAGCAAACAATCGCTCTAAGGGAATATTTCGGGTTGTAAATACTCCCAAGTTTCTATGCATGGTTAGTATGTACTCTTCGTCATCCATAGCCAGAGCACATCCAACACTTATCGCTTCTTGACCAACACCTGAGAACCATTTTGAAATCTTCCCTTGACGCAAATAAATCAACATCTTCTCCTCTATCATTCGAGGGAGTACCAATCGATTGTAAATATCAATGAGCTCGTTATCTGCCAAAAGTCGTCTATCAAATTTCATAGGTTGAAAATCATAATCAAATTAAAGCTCCGTTCAGTCTTTCGTCTAAAATAATAGCTTGTTGGTCGTAAAAACAGAATTAATAAGACACTCTTATCAATACATTGTCGTCAATCTACAAACCTTAAATTTTTATGAATATGAAAAACTTTTTCTTTCTACTTTCTTTTGCCCTTTTCACATTGACAATAAGCAGTTGTAATGACTGTAAAGATGTTGTTTGTGACAACGGTGGAATATGCGAAGATGGCAACTGTGATTGCCCAAATGGATTCTCAGGATTGAGTTGTGAAGTTGAAGACTTGTGCGTTACTCAAAATGTATCCTGTCTTAATGATGGTGTATGTGTTGATGGTGAATGTGACTGTGAGGTTTACTTCCGAGGTGAGAGCTGCCAAACTTACTGTGTGAATGGTGGGTTTAACGCTACGAACAACACATGTAACTGTTATCCTGGTTGGGAAGCAGACGGTTGTACCACAGAATCAAGACTTGACTGGATCGGAACTTACTCGTTAACTTCAGATTGCAACCAAACCGGAAGTGTAGAGACTATCGCAGCCTTGGACCATCCTGAAGAAGACAGCGTTTCTATCGCTGTAAACTATGTGCGCATTACTGGTTTAACAACCATCGGTGATACGAAGGCATACGGTTTAATTGACGGCAATAGCCTCAGAATTCCCAAACAAAACGTTACAGCTGGAGGAACTACCTACACGGTTGAATCAAAGCAACCAGCGATTCTTGGCGCCAATTCTTTTAATATTGTCATCATTAGAAAGTATCAAGGCAATCCAGTGGAATGCACTTTGTCTTATGCAAAGCAATAATTAACAACCTCATTTTTAGAAAAGGCCGCTTCAAAAATGAATTGGCCTTTTTTTTGATTAATAACCTTGAATGCATAGCTACAATTTCTATTTTCTTGCCCTAAAATTTACTTCCAGCATAGAAGTAATTGTTTTCAGGAAGAGAAATAGATTAAGTTTGACCCCTAATCAAAATCAATTATGAAAAAATTTAATTTACTTTTTGTTGCTCTTATCGGAGCTTCTGCGTTGACATTCACTTCTTGTACTGATGAGTGTAAAGATGTAGTGTGTGAAAACGGTGGTACTTGTGATGAAGAAACAGGTGCTTGTGATTGTCCAGCTAACTTCTACGGTGAAAGTTGTGAGACTGAGTGTATCAATGGAACTTATGCTTCAGGTGCATGTACTTGTGATGCTGGTTACGAAGGCGATGCTTGCGTTGTTGTTTCTCGTGACAAATTTCTTTCTACATATTCTGTAAGCGAAGTTTGTGGTAGTGGTTCTGACTCATATACTTCTTCAGTGACAGCGTCTACTACAATGATTACAAACATTCTTATCGGCAATTTTTACAATGTTTATGCTAATCCAGTTGTTGCAACTGTTGATGGAAACGACATTACTATTGCTTCTCAAGATCCTGACAGCGATGGATTCTTGGTATCAGGTTCTGGTTCAATGAATGAAGCAGGAACAGTATTGAGCATCACATTTACATTGAGTGATGGAACAAACACTGAAACTTGCTCTGCAACTTACACAAAGCAGTAAATCAAAATAAACTTCATAAAAAAAGGCCCGCAAATGCGGGCCTTTTTTTTAGGTAATATCCTGATTACTTTCTACCCATCTTAGCTGACTTCTTATCAGCAGCAGCAGCGTCTTCTGTTCTGTCACCAGACATTTTTGAAGCTTTCTTCTCAGCTGCAGCAGCATCTTCAGTTCTGTCTCCAGACATCTTTCCTGCTTTCTCTTCTGCAGCAGTCTTAACTTCTTCTACAACCTCTTCAACCTTAGTTTCAACTTCTTCCACTACCGTTTCAGTAGCTTGAGCTGCTTCTTGAGCTTCTTCTTGTGCATTTTCTACTGCTGCTTCAACTTGTGTAGCATCTTCTGTTCCTTCTTCATGTGACTCACCTCCACCACAAGCAGTTAAAACCGCTGCAGCAAACATGAACAACATTGCTGTTCTTGTAACTTTTTTCATATTAGATAGATTTTCAATTTGATGCAAAATAAATCAATATTCTAGACTTGTTGCATTTTGCTTACGTCTATTCGTCAAAATTCATGATAATATCTCCCAAAATACCATTCATACGAGTCGAGAATAGCTTTTTCATATATTTACGCCTCAAATAAATGAACCCAATGATTAGATCACTTCTACTACCTATGGTTATTGCTTTACTCAGCTTTGGATCAATTTCTTGCGGAGATTGTGTTGGAGCATTCGGAAAAGAAAAAGTTGAATGCAACAATGGTGGAACATGCAATGATGGCGAGTGCGACTGTCTTAAAGGTTATTCCGGAGTAAGCTGCGATAGCTTAGACCTATGTGAGCTGAACGATGTTATATGCGTCTTTGGCGATTGCCAAGATGGATTATGTGAATGTCAATCAGGATATGAGGGTAAGCTATGTGAAACAGAATCTAGGGTTAAATTCTTAGGTAAGTTTAGAGTTTCAACCGAAGCATGCGATCCTTTAGATACGATTGCTGGTAGAGAAATTGAAATTAAAAGAGACATTTTTGATGCAAGTAGAATAAGTATCTCTGACTTATTTGGCTATAACAACTTCCCAATAAATGGCTTTTTCTCTAAGGTTGAGGCTTCTGTTACGCCTAATTCAAATTCATTCGTCATTTTTGGACAATCACCCGATGACAATAGCAAAACAATTAGTGGTTCAGGTGTTATAGACAACTCCGACACCAACAATATTCAAATTAACATTGATTATACCATCGTCAATGGAAACAAGCAATACACATGTGCTTTAAATGGAAAGTTTATTGAATAATGAAATCTGATGAAGAAAATATAAAGGGCCCCATCGAGGGCCCTTTTTTATTCATTGTCAATCCAAACTCTGGAACAGGAAAGGTCAAATCTTTTTTCACGGCAATCAAAGAGGGCAAGTCCTTAAAAGAGTTTCAAGTAATTGAAAGCGTAAGCCGTGATCATTCGGTGGAATTGGCTCAAAATGCGGCTTCAAATGGTTATAAGGCCGTTATAGCCGTTGGAGGCGATGGCAGTGTTCATGAAATAGGAACACAACTGATTGATACTGACGTGGCGCTTGGAATAATTCCTACAGGCTCAGGAAATGGCATATCTCGACATCTAGGAATTTCAAATTCAATTCCCAAAGCCATTGATCAGATCCTTAAAGGAAATACGAGAACATTCGATACGTTGCTCATCAATAACAACGCTGCTATTGGCTTTGCGGGAATTGGAATTGATGCTCATGTTGCGAAAATGTTCGAAAACGCAACGGAGCGTGGATTTAGCAATTATGTGAAATTGAGCATCGATGCATTTACAAACTATAAGCCTTCTTTATTTAAAATAAAAGGGGAAGACTTTGAGGAAGAAGTAATGGCGTACACTATCGTTTGTGCCAATATCAATCAGTTTGGGAATAATGCATTCATTAACCCCAATGCCATTGACGATGATGGTGAGTTGGAATTAGTGTTGATTAAACAAATGGCCCCTGCGATGCTTATGCCCGTAGCCTCTCGCCTATTTTTAAAATCACTTCACAAAAGCAAATGGGTCAGTGTGTACAAAGGCAAGCGATTCGAAATTGAAAATATTGGTGAAGCTCCCTTGCAAATAGATGGCGAAGCCATTGGAATTACCCAGAGTATTACTTTCGAAGTTCAGCCACATTCATTAACGGTTATAACCCCTTAACGATGTCGAAAAAGAATAAAAATAACGGAGGGTTTGTCTATTCTACCAGCCCAGGATTTTCCTTTGATGACAATGATTCTGAAGAAGAAACACTTGAGCCTGGGGCTCAACTTCTTGAATTGCATAGAGAAACAAAAGGTCGAGGTGGGAAGGCAGTTGTGCTTGTCCGCAATTTTGTAGGAACGGATGATGATCTTTCTGACTTGGGTAAAAAACTAAAAGCTCATTGTGGAACGGGTGGTTCTGCAAAGGATGGTGAAATTATAATTCAAGGAGATCAACGAGATAAAGTAGATGCATTCTTGAAATCAAAGGGCTATAAAACAAAACGAGTTGGTGGCTAATCGGCTATTTTAAGGACCCAACCACTATTAGGTCAGATCTTCTATTCTTTTGATGAACATAGTGTCGAGTCAGAAACATTGATTCGGAGATTCTCATCAGCCATGTTGCAATCTTCATTCGATCGCTAGTAGAATGCAACCTTATAAATGTTCATTCCACCATACCCCTTCAATCTGTTTGAAGACAGAAATACTGCAGAGCTATCGGGCAGCATCTTGAAATAGATATCATTAGCTGGTGAATTGATTGGCTCATCCAATCTGTAGATAGTGCTATCGTCAGCACCCATTTTAAAATAATAGATGTCATAACCTCCATAGCCACCAGCCCTATTACTGCTGAAAAACAACGTTTTGCCATCCGCAGAAATCTCTGGACTATCCTCATTATAGAGAGAATTTACGGCATTTGGAAGCGCCTCTGGTTTAGACCATTGACCATTATTATCGAGCTGAGTTTTGTAAAGATCAAAATGAAATTTATTCAACTTCTTATAAAGCACTTCCGCAGTAAAATACATTGTTTTACCATCAGCAGTCAATGAGGCGTGCCTGTGGTAATATTTAAAATTGATGCTTTTTGGATATTTTACTGGGACCGTAAATGCATTTCCTTCTTTGGTTGTAAACCATAAATCGTTGTCCTTGAAGAGAATTATTGTCTCCTCATTTTTTGATATATAAACTGGTGCTTCATGTTTATCGGTGTTCACGTTACTCACAAATGTCTCCAATGGATGACCGTTTATCCCGTCCTGATTGAACCTACCCTCATTCAATCTTGCTAAATTGATATCTTCTCTAAATTGACCATCATCACCATCCAACTTTTTACCGGTAGAAGTATCTGATCGTGAAGTATAAAGCATGTATGTCCCATCATGGCTCATTACAGGATTGTATTCATTGAATTCAGAGTTTACCCCAGATCCAAGGTTGAACACCTCAAAATCATCGCTGAAATCACGCATAAAATCAGCAGACAACACTGTGCCTTGAGGCGTTGAAGTTTCACTTGAGTATATCCCAGGTTTGAAAACATAAAAGCTGCCATGAGTGGAATTATGGCAAATTGAAAAAAACGGATATGGCTGTTGGCACTCACTTTTACTTACTAATGTTCATCACTATTGTTGCGAAGGTTTAGATGATCGCATCAGGTAAAGAAGGCTAGCGAAGATAATTACGATTCCACAGCCAATAGCATTATACCATAGAAAGCCTATATCTGTAGTGAAAAACATGCCTAAAACGACAGCTTCAGCAAGCAATGCAGCTATAAACACTTGAGCTCCTTTGGTATACTTCAGATAAAATGCGGCTATGAAAATGCCCAATATGGTTCCGTAAAAGAGGGAGCCAAGGATGTTGACCAACTCAATTAAGTTATCCACCAACTGCGCTGCCAAAGCAAAAATGATGGCCATAATTCCCCACCCCACGGTTAGCCATTGGCTGGTTCTAACGTCACCGTCTCTTTCTGTTTGATCACTGCGCAATCGTTTGACGAAATCATTCATCGTTGTCGAGCCAAGTGCATTCAGTTCTCCCGCAGTTGAAGACATGGCTGCGCTCAATATGACAGCCAACAGCAGACCAATAGCTCCATTCGGCAAGTTATCTAAGATCCAACGTATGAACACGTAGTCGGAGTCTTTCGTTTCAGCTGCAGGATCAACTTCTTTGGCTAAGGCTGCATATTCATCAGAAACAGCGGTTTGTTGACTTTCTAAATCTTTCAGTGCTTGTTCATTGGCCATTATCCCCTGCTCCATCATCACGTGCTTCTCTTCTTGAATGCCATTGAACTTATAGACCAAGTCATCTCCATCATCAGCTCGATCAGAATTGCTGACCAACTCGACTATGTTTTGATTGAAGTGAATTGGACGCTCAAAGTACTGGTAGAAGACAAACACCATCACTCCCGTTAACAAGATGAAGAACTGCATCGGAATTTTAAGAATGGCGTTAAACATCAGTCCCATCCTACTCTCTCTCAAGCTTGAGCCTGAAATGTAGCGCTGCACTTGACTTTGGTCTGTTCCGAAATAACTCAAAGCCAAAAACAATCCTCCCGTTAATCCACTCCAAATGGTGTAGCGTTCGTTGAAGTCAAAGTCCCAGTTAATGATTTCCATTTTACGGTGCACTCCGGCCAGCTCAATCGCTTCGAGAAACGAAACATGAGGAGACAAGTAATCCAAGATCATGTAGAAGGTGTAAAACATGCCGCCCATGATTACAGCCATTTGCCATTTTTGGGTCAAGCTAACAGCCTTTGTACCGCCCGAAACGGTATAGATGATTACTAGAATACCGATCAGGATATTCATGGTGTTTAAATCCCAACCCAAAACTGTAGAAAGCACTATGGCAGGAGCATAAATGGTGATTCCAGCTGCTAATCCGCGTTGTACGAGAAATAAAAATGCCGTAAATAAGCGCATTCGCAAATCAAATCGCTCCTCTAAGTATTCGTAAGCTGTGTAAACATTGAGTCTGTAGAATATCGGGATGATGGTAACAGAGAGTATCACCAAGGCCAAAGGCAAACCCAGATAAAACTGCAAAAATCCCATCCCGCTTTCAAAGGCTTGTCCTGGAGTAGACAAAAATGTAATCGCAGATGCTTGTGTTGCCATTACAGAAAGACCCACTGTTGCCCAATTGGCCTCTTGGCCACCGCGTAAATAAGAGTTTAGGTCAGCCTGTTTTCTGGTTTTCCAAGTCCCATAAATCACAATAAAGCCAAGCGTAAAGAGAAGTATTACCCAATCCAAACCGTTCATAGAAAGTAGTTGCTGATTAGAGAATAGATGATTATTTGGAGAATAAGAAACCCCAAGACAATGGTGTACACCAATTTCCAATTTTGCTTTTTCTCCTCTTCCATTTATGGTTGATATTCAATCAAGTTAGCAAATAGCCTGTAAGCACCAGAAACTCCTGCGGGCAATTCTCTGAAAAATGAGATGCCCGTGTATTTGAAGCTTCCTTTGCCATATTTAGCTACTAAAAGACCACCTTCTGCAGGATCTTCTCCTTTGTCATTCCAAGATATCAGAGGCTTATAGGCTTTATCCCACTCACTCGCAAAATACAGACCTCTCTCTTGCACCCAACCGTTCCAATCTTCTGGACCGATGGCATTTGGCGTTGTTAAAACAGGATGCTTGGCATCCAAAATTTTCACTTCAGAATATTCGTCTGTCACTCTACTTCTTCCTAAATCAAGCTTGAATGGACCGATTTGATCAACTTTCAATCCGTAGGTTGTGTTATACTGAACAATCACGTTACCACCACCCATCGCATAAGCATTAAGCATATCCATGTTTGAAGCCAAATCTTGATTCACATTAAATGCGCGTATACCGACTACGATTGCCTTGAACTCTGCAAGATCAGTGAGCGTTAATCCACCCAAATCTCTAGATTCCACATCGTATCCCATCTGAATCAATGCTTCATCAACCTCATCACCTGAACCATCAACATACAGCACTTTGGCATTGGGTGTTACTTTCAAATCTAATGGCACCAATTTAACGCTAGCCTTTGTGTGGATTGTGTTTTCGGGTATGTGATCGTATGCAATCACGCTTGAAGACTGACTGATCATTTTACCCTCAACATTCATTGAAAACTCCACAGCACCTTCAATTGCACTCTCTGAAGGAGAAAGCGTTAACGAGAAAACCTTGCGTTGGCCATTCTTGAGGTCAAAGTTTTCTAATGATTGATCCAGTGACCAGCCTTCCGGTAACTTGACATTCAATCCGACATTCTCCAAATCTTTATGTGCTAAAACTTCAACATCAATAGAAGACTGAGCGCCTTTTGGAACAACTAAGGCTTTCGCTTTAGGATTGATTGAAGCCGCATTCACAAAAAGCATAGGTTGGGTAATCCCTCCTATGGATCTATCATTCCATTTGCGGTGCATAGTAGATTGTCCTTTCACAAACTGGTTATCAACCTTAATGAGGTATTCGATAATCTCATCGCTTTTAAAAGGCAATCCGATTTCATTCTTTTTATCAATTCCATACAACCAGCCATCGTGATCGTTCGCTAACCAAAACGGATTTGATGATTCATTTGATGCTTTAAATGAATCAATCCAAGTAACTGATTCATTTGACTTTAAAGTAACAGATGTATCAATGACTGAATGCTTAAATTCGACCGTTTGATCTGTAGCAGAACTGTTAAAAACATCCACTGTAACTTCATATTCTGAACCCACAACAACCCCTTCTTGCCCCGCTGAAACTTCAACACGAATTCCGCTCAAATCCGATTTCAGATTATTGATGCGTTGAATCACTATGTACATGTCTTGCGCTTCGGCCCACATGTTTCTTTGCGCCATCATCGGATAAAAATTCTTCTTTAGGTTTTCGAAGTTGGCATTGCGATCGGTGAAATTGAATTCACTTACCACTTTTGCCAATGCGGCTGCATGGCCTGGTGATTGTTTCCAAATGCCTTGAACATCTTCAAAAGGAGTATCGGTCCATTCGCCTTTCACTAGAGATAAATACTCTAATTGGCTTCCTCTAGCTCTCATAGTACCGAATGCTTGACAGCGATGCTTGCTTCTGGCCAGTGATGCTATTTCATTCATGCTATATCCAAGCAAGTCATTGTAAACCCCCACATCAACGCGGAGCATATTTCTTTCTTTCAATCCTGCATCATCCAAATCATCCAATGACTTGTCCCACCAAGAAGATGTATTGTGATATAAATACTCTGGTTGCCACGGTTGAAGAGCAGTCAGCTGCTCAGGAAATGCAGAAGGATCAGCCGCTAGATCAAATGCTTCTTCAGCCAATATAGCGGAAGCCTCATGATGACCATGCCCTGCCCTGCTTGTTGGAGGGAAACGTGTAATGATCATATGAGGTCTGAACTTTCGGATCACATACACCACGTCATGCAGCACTTCTTCTTTGCCCCAAAACTCAAAACTTTCTTCAGCGCTTTTTGAATATCCAAAGTCAATGGCCCGAGTAAAAAACTGCTCACCTCCATCTATTTTCCGTGCCTCTAAAAGCTCGTATGACCGGATTAATCCTAGCCCATCTCCTTTTTCATCACCGATCAGATTTTGACCACCTTGTCCCCGAGTGAGCGATAAATAAGCTGTTTCGATGTGCTGATCATTCTCTAGCCAAGAGATCAATCGCGTATTCTCATCATCCGGATGTGCCGCCAAATAAAGTACGCGCACTCCTTTTTGAAGTTCTTGTATATCCTTATAAATGTCAACTGTGCTCTTGAGCTCATAGTCTTGGGCACTCGCATTAAATGCCATTGACAATAGCAGCCCGTAAATCAATCCTTTCTTCATTCTCATTAAAACTTCATTTTCGCACCTCAAAGAAACAATTTCGTTCTACTTTGACGTTTCTTTTTAGCACATGAATCTTTTTCCAACGACATATATCCTATTTAGTTCATTTCTTCTATTGCTTAGTACTGCCAAAGCACAGGAGAAATTTTCTAGTGATATTCTTGGAAACCCAAATAAATTCAGCACATTTTTTGAAGAAACACTACCCATTACTGAAGTTGAGATTTACCAATACAACAACGCTGCTCAAAGTATTTTACTTGAAAACGGATACGCCAAGTATCAATTTGAAAACAACAACGACTGGCCTCCTCAAGGCCTCAATGTAGTGCCAACGGAAGTAACGGTGATTTTCACGCAGTATCCCAAGCACAAAAGCTTTTGGCTCACTGACTATCATTGGCTACTTGCTAAACGATTAGAAGAATTGTTCAGTTTAGATTCAGCATTGAACGACACTTCTATTGTTTACAACATTGTGATGCAAACCGATTGTGAGAATGAGTTTGAAGCCATGCAGCTGTTTCATGGCATTGAGGTGAAGTATCAGGTCATAGTGGAGGAAGAAGTGATTCTGGAGGAAGAAATTGAATCAGTAACCAAGGCTAAAACTTCCGGCTCAAGCACTCAATCTAAAAAGGTCAAGCGCTTTATGGCGCGGCAGAAATACTACACCGACTCCACCGTCTATACTGTATTAGATCGGCATCCTGAGTGGCAAAACACGGTGATGGTAATTGACTGGACCGGCAGCATGTACGGCTACGGAGCCGAGTCTGTGCTGTGGCAAGCGATGAACGAATCAAAAAGTGGAATAGAGAAAATCGCCTTGTTTAATGATGGCGACAAGAAGAAAAACCGCAAGAAAGAATTGGGAAGAACGGGCGGTATTTACATTGAGAAAACTACACCTATCAGCAAAACAATTAAACTCTTCAACAGGGTTAAAAACAAAGGCACTGGAGGCGACAGTCCTGAAAACGATGTTGAAGCCATTGCCACCACGCTGGCAGCGTCTCCTCAATCTGAAAGCGTGATATTGATTGCTGACAATCAAAGCTGTGTCAGAGATTTTGCACTCATTAATTGCATTGACAAACCTGTGCACGTGGTGCTTTGTGGCACGCACAAAGGCATTAATGCACAGTATTTAAATATTGCTTGGCGCACAGGTGGAAGCATCCATACCAAGGAATGGGATCTGGATAATATTCAGGAGTTAGTAGCTCAACAAAACATCGTCATAGAAGGCATCAGGTACATCCGAACCATAGACAATTTATTGCTTCCTGAAGATCGATTTGCTAACAGATTTGGATATTGTGACCGCTATTACAAAGCACCAAGAAGAAAACAGAAATCTAAAAAAAGGAAGGAACCTCAATGCTACTTCACCGAATAATTCTTTTATAAAATGAACGCACTTACACCGTTTCATCTGGCTATTCCAGTCAATGATTTAGACCAAACAAGATCATTCTACCGTGAAACACTCAACTGTGAGGAAGGGCGAAGCAGCGATCATTGGGTAGATTTTAACTTCTTTGGACATCAATTGGTGTTGCACATGTCTGATCAAGCAAAGGCTGTAGTTGCTTCAAATCCCGTGGACGGACACGATGTGCCTGTGCCGCATTTTGGAGTGGTGCTTGAATGGGGCATTTGGACTTCTTTGGCAGAACGGCTCAAGGGGCAAGGAATTCAATTCGTGATTGAACCTTACATCCGATTCAAAGGACAAATGGGTGAGCAAGCTACCATGTTCTTTTATGATCCTTCTGGAAACGCCCTTGAATTCAAGGCATTCAAAGACAGCAGCCAGATTTTTGCGAAATAGGTTTATGCGATGTTGGTGAACACAGCCTGCACATCATCGTCTTCTTCCAATTTATCCAACATTTTTTCAATCTCTTCTAACTGATCATCGCTGAATTCGACTGGTGATGTTGGAATACGCTGCAAGTTGGCTTTATCGATTTCAATTCCTTTTGCATCAAAGGCATCATTCATCGAACCAAAATTGGTGTAATCAGCATAGGCGTATATCGTGCCTTCGTTCTCGATAATTTCTTCCAGGCCAGCGTCAATCAATTCAAACTCCAGTTCTTCCACATCCAATCCTTCTGGTTTTTCAAATTGAAAAACGGCCTTTCTGTTGAACATAAATTCAAGTGAGCTTGTAGGAACCAATGCACCACCTTGCTTGGTAAAGTAATGCTTTACGTTGGCAATGGTTCGCGTAGTATTGTCAGAAGCACACTCTACAAACACCAATACACCGTGTGGGCCTTTGCCTTCATAGTTGATCTCTGTATAGTCTGCTGCATCTTTTCCTTCAGCACGCTTAATGGCTGATTCAATATTGTCCTTCGGCATATTCTGAGCCTTGGCGTTTTGAATGGCTGAGCGCAACGAAGCATTCATATCTGGATCACCTCCACCCTCTTTGGCGGCCATTGTAATGGCCTTAGCCAACTTTGGAAATATGCGAGACATCTTGTCCCATCTTTTTTCTTTGGCTGCTCTCCGATACTCAAACGCTCTTCCCATGATGATTCAAATTAGAGAGCGAAAATAACCACTTGATTTTTTTCATAATGAATAATAATTGATAATATATCTCCGTTACCCCGAAAAATCAAAAACACATGAAACCGCACACCGCAATTCTTTTCGCCATCGGCATCATCTTCCTTTCTTCTTGCAAAAAATTAGATGAAGAAGTCCAGGGTTATTTCTTCATACAAAACGCAGACAATGAACAATATACACTCTACATCAACGACAAGGAAGTTGGGATTCTGGAGGAGAGCCCTGTTATTCCGCTGATTTGCTTTGACTCTACCTTGGTTCAAACAACGCTTTTCACCATCGAGAACAAAAAGAACAACTTCGTATTAGAAAATGCCAACGGTGAAAAAGTAGCATCTGGAAAATTTACAATTAAAGAGAATAGCTTTTCATCCAGTTCTGAGGCCAACTTTGGCGCCACTTACGTGAACCATAGCCGCGAACAAAACTCCATCATCATGGGCTTCAATGTTGATGAGCCCGTATCTGAATACACCAATCAGTGTGTGTTAGAATAAACCTTGAGATGCATCGCTTCTTAGTGCCGGTGTGGGCTTTAAGCCTATACTTGCACTAAGAATTTTACCGCATTGAAAATCGTAGCAAAAACCCTTTTTGGCCTTGAGTCTGTTTTATCTGAAGAACTCAAATCGTTAGGCGCAAAAAACATCGTTCCACTGAACCGAGCCGTGCAATTTGAAGGAGACCAAGAACTCCTTTATCGATGTAACCTAGCATCTCGCTTGGCACTTCGCTTCCTCGTTCCAATCACCAATTTTCAGGCACACAACGATCGGCATTTGTATTCCTTAGCCGGAAAAGTAAACTGGGAGAAATACCTCACGCTGGAGCAAACATTTGTCATAGACAGCACAACCAACAGCACACGTTTTAGGCATTCTCAATACGTAGCTCAAAAAGTAAAGGATGCCATTGTAGATCAATTCAAAGAAAAAACAGGCAAACGCCCTTCCGTGAGTGTGGCCAATCCTGATGTGCGCATCAACCTGCACATCTCTGAAAACGATGTAGATATTTCCTTAGACAGTTCGGGCGAAAGCTTGGAAAAGCGTGGTTACCGCACCGAAAGCAACGAAGCTCCGATGAGCGAAGTGTTGGCCGCAGCCATGGTGAAATTCAGTGAATGGGATTTGAAAGAACCATTGCTAGACGCTATGACCGGATCGGGAACAATAGCCGTTGAAGCCGCGTTGATTGCTACTAACACTGCCCCAGGATTGCACCGTCCGTTTGCCTTTCAAAATTGGGCCGATTATGACAAAGGCTTATTTGACCGATTACAATTTGAATTGAGAAGCGCCATCAAACCCATTGATGTAAAGATTTTGGCCCGAGACATTGACGAATCCACCATTTCTGTAGCCAAGCGCAATGCAGTGAGAGCGGGAGTGATTGACGATATTGCTTTTGAGTGCTTGGACTTTACAGCATCAGACCCATTTGCAGAATCTGCCTTGATTTTAATGAACCCACCTTATGGCGAACGTTTGGAGGAGCCAGAAGAGATGATTGAATTGTACCACGAGATTGGCTTTCGACTGAAGCACAATTATGCCAACCATACGGTGTGGGTGATAAGCTCAAACTTACCTGCTATGAAACGACTTGGTTTGAAGCCCGATGTGCGCATCAAGGTTTACAATGGGTCATTGGAATGCCGCTTGAATAAGTACTCGTTGTTTAAGGGTAAAAGGATTGACCAGATGAAAGAGTAAGCTAAAGCTTCAGTACCTTCCACTTTTCCACTATAATTATTCCTTTGAACGCACACTTATAAATGGAAGCTAAAATTGACCGAAAACTCGTGGCCATAATGTTCACCCACATTGTGGGATATACGGCACTCATGCAAACTAATGAGAAAAGAGCATCAATTTATAGCTATACTATCGCTTGCTAAAGTCTGAGGTGAAACTATAACTACCTGAGCCGACCTTAATCTCCGTTGTATGTAAATCATGGCTACTTATCTGGAATTCATCCGATGAAGAGAAAGGCTGTCCACTTTCATTAATACTGCTCACATTATTGGTAGGGATATAAATCTTCGCAACAGTATTAGGAGGAATACTCACATCGAGACTAAACACACCTTCATTCAGCTTCCATGATGACGTTATGGAGCCTCTTATAGACTTGTAAGTCGCTTCTGCTTGAGTAAGTCCACCACCTGGCATGGGATTAATAAAAATCTGCTTATAACCAGGACCATCAGACTGTATACCAGCAATGGTTGAGTACATCCACTCTCCTACTGCACCATAGGCATAATGATTGAGTGAATTGGTTTCGTCTTCATGAAAACCTTTTTCATTAGAATATCCATCCCATCGTTCCCATATAGTAGTAGCTCCATTTTCTACATGATGTCCCCAAGAAGGAAAATCTGTTTTCAATAAAAGTTTGTAAGCCAAGTCTACATGACCATTTTCAGCAAGGGTCGGCAGCAATAAGTGAGTACCAAGAATTCCTGTACTAAACGCAGTATCTCGTTTTGCGATATCATTAATGAGATGACCTACTAAAATAGGACGTGCAGAATCGGGAACTAAATCAAACGCCAATGCCATCAAATAACCCGTTTGTGTACGCCCTTGAACATGACCACTATCATTCACAAGTCGTTCACTGAACGATTCCCGAATTTTATCTGATAAGGTATTGTACTTCTTTACATCAAGGTCACGTCCGAGCTCCGTAGCCATTTTTGCCATAAGTTCGGCACTTCTCTTGAAGTAAGCTGTTGATATGACTTCTTTAGGGGTTTCACTATTTACATTTTGCCAATCACCGAATGTGATTACCGAGCTAAGATTATTCTCACTGTTATCCTCTAAAAACTGCAACCATCTTGTCATACCATGATAATATTTCGCTATGATAATGGTATCGTTATAAATTTCATAAAAGAGCCAAGGGCAAATCACACCAGCGTCTCCCCATGCGGTGCCATAACGAACACCCATATTTGGTGCAACGCTCGTAAAGCGTCCATCATCTTTCTGCGCATCTGAAACGTCAACGAGCCACTTCTTATAAAAAGAGGCTACGTCCATGTTGTAGCTGGCCGTTCGCATAAAGACTTGGGCATCTCCCATCCAACCTGCACGCTCATCGCGCTGAGGACAATCCGTTGGTACATCAAAATAATTGGATCGTTGACTCCAAAAGATATTTTTATAAATCTTATTGATTAGCTCACTTGAACTAGAGAAACTTCCGGTTCGTTCAAGGTTTGAATGCACCACAATGCCTGTAATATCGTCTTCGCTTAAAGGCCTTGAAAAGCCGCTGATTTCAACGTATTGAAAACCGTGGTAGGTAAACCTTGGCTCCCATACTTCCACTCCATCGCCCTTTGAAACGTATGTGTCCGAAGCTCTCGCCCCACGCAGGTTTCGCGTATATAAACTACTATCAGCTTCCAGCTTTTCAGCAAAGCGTAAAGTGATTGTGTCACCTCTTTTTTCATTGATGCTAATATTCGCCCAGCCTGCAAAATTCTGCCCCATATCTGCCACATAAACTCCAGGACGCGTTTCAAAAACGGCAATGGGTTTGATCTCCTCAATCTTCTGGACTGTTTTGCTAGGATAAGCTTCTAGCGGAGCAGTGATGGAATCACTCTCTACCACATCAGACCACTGACTGTCGTCAAATCCAATGTTTCTCCAGCCTATGGGTTCTAATCGAGCATCGTAGGTTTCTCCAGCTTGCATATCTGCTTCTCTAAGCGCTCCAAAAGCCGCTTTCCAGCTTCCATCAGTGATCAAGACGATTGGTTCATTGCCTTCCCTCTGTATTTCCAGTTGTGCCTTCAATCGGAGGTGCTTTCCATAATAATGCTGACCTCGATCAGCAATATTTCCTGCGTACCATCCATCTGCAAGAATAACAGCAATGGTGTTTTCACCTTGTCTCAGTAGACTACTAATGTCATATGCATTATAGTATATGCGCTTATTATAATCTGTCCATCCGGGTGTGAAATAGTCTTTACCTACACGCTCTCCATTGATATGTAACTCATAAATACCCAAAGCAGTGATATAGACTTTGGCACTTTCTATGTTTTCATTAAGCTTAAACTCCTTTCTCAAATATGGACATGGCAATGGGCGGTATTCTGTTTTTCGCGTTATGCCGTTTCCCCATGGCTGTGGTCCGAATGCAATGGTGTCATACAATGCGGCATCGTAACCAATCCATTTTGCTTGCCAATCAGTAGAATCCAGCAATCCCATAGACCATTGTGCAACAGAGCTCCAATCGGAAGATACATTGTTTTGATCCCAGACTCTCACCTTCCAGAAGCAAGATACGCGCGAAGTAAGTTCACCTCCACGGTAAGAAAGGTTTACGGTTTCATCACTGGTCACCTTACCAGAATTCCAAAGGTCACCAAGGTCTTTTGCAAGAAGCTCGGCCGTGCTTGCTACCAAAACTTGATAGGCGGTTTGCGCTCTATTCCTCCCACTCGCCTCCAACTCCCAACCTAGGCGAGGAGCTGCTTCATTAATTGCAATTGGATCTTCGAGGTATTCGCATCTTAGGTTTGTTGGATGAAGGTCTGAAACGGGCGATTCGCATCTAGAAAACACCACGGCTATGAAGATCAATAGCGCTAAAACTGGAAATCTAAATCTCATCCTTTAGCCGATTTAAATTCACCATTTAATAGCAAGTGATATGTTTTACCAGTTATCAGGCCAATAGATACTGCATCAATCTCAATCATCCAATTTCCCGATTTCATCTTCTTTCCGTGAATCACTCCAGAATGAATGGGTTGAATTCTGCGGTCTTGGCATCGGCAACGCTGAGCATACAAACCTTGATGACTGAATATTTCTTCATCTTTCAGTTCGAATTCCTCCACTCCATTCTCTACCTGAAATGCCATGACCGATTCTGCTACAGAGTAGTTTCCAGGCTCGCCACCATTATCTGTAAGCCATTGAAAAACAATAAACTCACCTGCTTTCACTGCATAAGATTGATACCGAAGCGAATCATGCTGAATTTGGCTGTTCTCAAAAAAAACGAAAGACTTTTCCTCTGCATGATCTTGTCCAACAACTTGCATTATTGCACCGATACCCATCATCATCAACAGTATTTTTTTTGAGGTCAGCACTCACCGAATCAATTGAATGGATTGTTTTTCAATAACCTCTGAATTTACGCTCAACCGCTTTTGATCATTACGCAGCTGTTGGATATTAATTAAGGTAATATCCTTGCTTTCTGGTCCATTCACTGCTACCACTGTTTTTGTAGACGGATCAGATACAAAGTTTTCAATGCTGACGTTGCTGGTGTTTGAAAGGACTATAGCAGGTATGTCAGAATCAATAAGTCCTTGACGGCCAAGGAAATTCTCTACTACCACTTCTGAGCAGCGGGAAATGTAGAGTGCACTTCCCCACTTCTCCTCTGTATTTTCTTCATCCCAAGTCACTTTGCAATTCTTGAGTATTAAGCCATTCACACTTGAGGCATAAATCGCATGATCGGCCCGCTTATCAGGATAATCTTCCTGGTACATTTCTATGTTGACGTTGATTAATTGAATATTCTCAATCCGCATACCTTCCGTGCTTTCGATTCTACTTGTCCCCATTCCATTAGCAGAAATGTTTTCAAATACAATGTCTTTGATGTATCCTGCTTTTGACTTTTCAGGATACTTTTTAGTCAAATAAATCCAAATCGGATCGCCATTGCCCCACCAGTTAAAATGCCTGCGTTTACATTCGATACTAATGTTCGAAAACGTTACATTCTCTACTGTTCCGCCATCGCGTACCACAATGCTGAGGCCACGGTTAGAGTTTAGCACCTTGCAGTTTTCGAAGCGGATGTTTCTAAAGTCTCCAAAAGATTCCGTTCCTAGTTTTAAGGCAGTGGATGAAGAAGACAGCACACAATTTGAAACGCGGATGTTCTCGCAAGGTTCGTCATAGCGCGTTTTTAGCACGATAGCATCATCTCCGGTAGTGATCTTACAGTTTTTGATGGTCACATCACGGCAGGAGTTCATGTCAATCCCATCTGCATTCACCCCTTTTTCGAGGCTCGAATAAATGGACATGTTCTGAATTAAAATCCGTTGACAGCGAATCATGTGCAGTGTCCAGAAGGAGGATTCTACAAGAGAAACGCCTTCCATGGTGATGTCTTGGCAGTTGTAGAAAATAAACATGGCTACATCAGGTGGAACCACATAATACTGTTTCATCTCCACTCCTGCGTTACGGGCATTTTCTGTTATGTCTTCAATGAAATAATCCACCTTTCGCAAGTCTTCATAAACTCTTCGTGCATTTCCGTTTATTTCGCCCAGACCTTTTACTCCGATGTTTTTTGCACCATTGGCATAGATGAAGACCGGCCGAGTAGCATCTTGAAGTGGCGCGCGATAATCATCAATATTTCTGCTTGCATAGAGTGTAGCTTCCGCCTCAAGGTGAAGCACTACGTTGTCCTTTAGAATAATGGTTCCGCTGATATAACTTCCAGCAGGAAAGAATACCGTTCCACCACCTTGGCGATAACAACTATCTATGGCTGCTTGAATAGAATTTGTAGAGATAGAATGTGTATCAGGCAAGGCTCCAAAATCCTGTACATTGTAAACTCTATCATTTATTTGAGCAACACTACTGGCTGAAAAAGAAATAATAAATATCGCCAATAGCACGTGAATTAAACAAGAAGATAAACGCTGATTCACCATTATTCAATACTCTTTGGTCCCACCAATTTAACCTCTCCCCAAGTAGAGTCATCATCTCCTTTGCCATAGATTAAAAGATGACCTCCATATTCGCCTCCATCAGGATCGCAATGAACAATCATCATGCTGTAAATTTCTCCAACTTTCGGAGTCGTCATTGCAGCATCGTCCTTCATGAACGTAGCCTGCATGTCTACTCTGGCTTCTAAGATATAGTCAGCCTCGTTCTTTTTCCATGGGTTCATTTTAATCGAATACTCTACCGCATTAAGTGGCAATGGTTCTTCAATATAAGTTTGTGAAGTATTACCATGGCGCCACCAGGCGCCATAGTCGGGTTTTAATGTATCTATCACAAAACAAAAGGCATGATCTCCGAATCCAAATTTCTCGGGTATTGAATCTCTTGGAGCTTCAAAAAATAATGCAATAGCGTCTTTGTAATACCATCGCTTTGACTCATGATTTGATTCTGAAACATCATGCACATTATCCTGAACTTCTGCGCCAAAATAGAGGTAACCCTGATCCCAGGCAATATAATAGCGGGCCGACAAATCAAGTGAATTGGTATCTTCCAGAGAATCAATATTAAGACGATTGCGTTTTGGTTCGAACCAAGCACTTTCCTTCACTCGATTTAGATCCCAAATTCCATCATGAAAGGCCAAGTTCTTCCATTCTGAGAGGTCTCCGTCCAGCTGTGGTGCCTTCTCCAGGTATGGAATATTGCGAGCAGATAGATCTTGCGCTGAGAGGTTGAAAATGAATCCGCAGAAAAAGAGGATCATAAACATTGAACACAACTGATGAAAACGAAGCAAAGTCAAGGACATTTGGTTTCTTTGATGATCGAAGTTAAACAATGCGACTGACCAAAATGCAAAGCTGGCATATCCAGACATCTTTCAACGCAGTTTCAGATATCTTGAGCATATTGCCAAGGGTTTTGATCGTTCTTAACCTAACTCTAATCGCGAGTTGCAAAGAGCCAAGCAATGACTGTGGCTCGGAAAATGGAAACTGGCGAGCACTTCAAAGTAATGTTCAAAATTCCAAAGATTCGCATCCTCATTCGTTGATCAAAGGAGCCTTGCTCGGCAGCACTTTTAAATCTTTCGAAGAGCTTAAAACAGTCGTTCAGATTGAATACAATGATGAAATCCCGATGGTTCGAGTAAGCCACGAAAGTGATGGTATAAAAGTTTGTAGCAAACTAAAACCAGGGGTTAATGAAGGTGACTTCCGAAAAGCTAGGGATGGAGATCTTTTTGACAAACTTTCTTTAGCGATACGCTCGCCTTTTGCAGCATGGAATCAAGATGATTTGGTTCGAGTATTTATCCTAGCGAGAAGAAAGCCGAATATTTTTGGAGAGAGCGATGTTGCTTTCTTCAACATCGCTGAAGCCACTATATGTAACATGGATGCCAGCAATTATGGCACAGCTTCCATTCGTGATCTTTCTGAAAAAGGTTACATCAACACCATCAACCATATAACAGCCCAAGCCATTATTACCACATGCTTCTCAGAGGAAATGGCCGATTACATAGCAGACGTGCATGAGCGGTTTTATCATCCTGAATTGATTAGAGGAGACTTCACACCGGATCAAGTCAATGACCTAGACGAGGGACCATTAGACAACTACATCGACATGATTAATAATGAATGGGGCCAAGAGCTGGGCAAAGCATTGAAATCTAAACACGACATCAATTCAAGCACTGTTTGGACGCCAAGTCTTCTTGCAGCATACCTCAATAGCACGCAAGATTACTACAGCTATGCTTTTAATGTTGACTTTGAACCCTTCAGCGAAAAGGACTCAATAGTGGTCAATTATGCCCGTAAAATGGCGCATGTTATGGAAGATGTTTCAGAGATAAAAGGGCAGCTTGGATCTGTAAAGAAGTAGGTTTTGCACTAATTTACACTGGTTAAATCTTGGTTGACAACCCTCAGTCTACTTTTAAGGAAACAAGTAAAAAACAGACATTATGAAAAACAATAGCATTCAAATCCTGGCTTTATTCCTAGTATCCTCTTTCATTTCTTGTTCACAGAACAGCGCAACCGCAGAAATCCAAGAAGAAGCATTAAAAGTGGAAAAAACACAAGTAAAAAAGAGTCAGCCACACCAATATGGAGGTTGGTTTTGTCCTGATAATTTGAATGGATTTCCCGCAGTGGATATAAGCAACTGGAAATCTGTTCCAGTGGTGAATGGAAGATTAGCTACCCGAGAAGAAACTCAAAATGGCACATCTCTCATATTTGTTGATCTTGAACAATATCCAGAGGCAAAACCTTTGGACATTGAAATGCCCAAATTGGCTCGCTTTTATAATGCGCATTCCAAAAAAGAAGAACTGGTAATTGTAATACAAGCGATTAATGTATCCAATGATTCTGTGGTGGGGTTCAGATACTTGAACGGAGGCAATGGCAGTGCCAACTTTTCCGCGGTAAGAATTTTATCCGATGAAGAGATTGAATCGATTTCATCATCACGCTTTGTATCCTTCAACCTCAATATTAACGCGACTCAAACTGAAATTTGGAAAGTCCTTACTCAGCCAGAATACGCCTTCATTCTTCAGCCTATTTTTGATGAGGGAAATACGCTAGGGGTCAAATGGGTAGCATCCACCAAAGTCAATTACAAGTACGTCAATGGAGGTGAAATCACTTCAGAGTTCGCAGAAAGTCTATTCGGCAATCAATACATTCAGATTGATTACAAAGCAGAAGACAAGAATTACGTGGAGAAATTTTTGCTCTTAGAAGATGAAGAAACGAATATCACCGAACTAAAAATAGCGTGCGGGCCTTACAAGGATGATTTTAATCAACAAAAAGAAATATTAGAAAAGTGGGCTCAAAAAGTAAAAGAATTGAGTGAAGCTGGGTAAAAGGCAACAAAGAATAAACAACCTTGATTGATCCGTGCCTTGAGTCTTATTTCTGCACTAGTTGAAAAAGGTATTCTCCATTTCAATTGAACATTTATATTTAATCTTTTGGTTGAGAGAACCAACAATGTGATAGCTAAGAATTTTAATTATCACGGATTAAAAATCGAACTTTTCTGAGCAAGAGCAGTTTCAGAAATTGATATTATGGTGATGAGATACTTATTTAATGAAATAGAAAATTGCAATATGTGTGGACATGAAGTCAACACGCATAAAGTTCTTGGGAAAAGGTTGAATAAATCTCAGGGATTGAATCCAAAAGGTAAAGTTGGTATAACCACCTCAATATGTAAGTGCACAAATTGTGATTTAATCTATTCAAATCCACAACCAATTCCATTTGATATTGAAGATCATTATGGAGTTCCTCCTGAAGAATATTGGAAAGACTCCTATTTTGAATTGAATGATAATTACTTCAAAGGAGAAATATCCAGGCTGAAACAATTGATTGACTTTAAATCAGGAATGAAATCTTTGGATATTGGAGCAGGCTTAGGTAAACAAATGATAGCGTTAGAAAAAGCTGGATTTGATGTATACGGATTTGAGCCGTCAAAACCATTTTATGAACTAGCAATTTCAAAAATGAAAATCTCTCCTGTAAAATTGAGACTGGGAATGATAGAAAAAATTGACTATGAAGAAAATAGCTTTGATTTTATATCCTTTGGAGCCGTTCTCGAACACCTATATGATCCTTCTGAATCGATTAAGAAAGCTTTAAAATGGGTTAAACCAAATGGACTAATCCATATTGAAGTGCCATCTTCAAAATGGCTTACCAATAAAATCATTAATCTTTTTTACGCACTTCGATTTTCTGACTATGTCGGAAATATTAGTCCTATGCACGAGCCTTATCATCTGTATGAGTTTGGGTTGGACTCATTTAAACGAAACTCCAAAATTCATGACTATACCATTGCACACCATGAATTCTATGTTTGTGAAACGTATCTTCCAAAAATAATGGATGTAATAATCAAGCCTTATATGCAAAGGACTAATCAAGGAATGCAATTATGCGTTTGGCTAAGAAAAAATCCGCCTAACAAGCCTTAAGTTGGGCTAAAATCACTGCTGTTTTTTTACTCTCAGATTATAATAATTTGCTCTTTTAGCTCTTAATAATAGCGTAATCGAATATGGCGTTACTGAGCAGGTTGACATTACTTCAACACGCTTAAAAATATAGTTTTCAACACTTGATTTTCAGACCATTGACTGATCTAATTTTATTTAAATTAAAAATGTCAAATGATCCATCCAAATACTGAGTTGCAATTCATCAATGATGAAATCGGTTATGGCGTAGTCGCCAAAAAATTCATTCCAAAAGGAACAGTCACTTGGGTACTCGACAAATTTGATCGGTCATTCACGCCAAGAGAATTCGAAGAAATGGATGAACCCTATAAGAACATCTTGGATATTTATGCTTTCCGCAATAACATCGGTAACTATGTATTGTGCTGGGATAATGCACGATTTGTAAATCACAGTTTCAATTCAAATTGTTTGACCACCGCATACGATTTTGAAATCGCAGTGAGAGATATACAAGCAGGAGAGCAGCTTACAGACGATTACGGATACTTAAACATTAGCGTGCCTTTTAGAGCCATTCCAGAAGGAACAAGGAGGAAAATAGTATATCCGGATGATACGCTACGTTACCATAAAATTTGGGATAAAAAGTTGACCAATGCTTTCAAATCCATTACCAGTCATGAGCAGCCATTGAGCCCTCTGATTTCCTCAGGTATGTGGGAAAATATTCAGCTTATTTGCAAAGGAGAACGAGCCATGGATTCGATTCTATCAACATACTTCAACTCGACAAGCTCCTAACCTCTTTCTTCCCAAATGCAAGCAAGGTTGACCAATGTTTCAACGGCCTTTTCCATGTCTTGAACACTGGCCCATTCCATCTTGCTGTGAAACGAGTGTTCACCAGCAAATATGTTGGGACAAGGCAATCCCATAAACGAAAGCTTCGAGCCATCAGTTCCTCCGCGTATACTCCCGGTAATTGGAGTAAGCCCTGATCTTTTTATAGCTTCAATGGCGTATTCTGAAACTTGAGGACATTCCTTAATCACATTCTTCATGTTTCGGTATTGCTCTGAAACTTCAAACTCAAATGAAGAGTTTGGATAGTCCTTCATTACTTCTTCTAGAACGCCTTTTAATCGACTTTCATAATCACTCAAATCGCTATCAACAAAGGATCGAATAATCATTGTGATCTCGGCATTCTCAATTCCTCCAGTCATTTCGTATGGATGCACAAAGCCTTCTCGACCTTCGGTTGTTTCAGGAGACCAAGCGTCTTTGGGTAAACGGTCAACAAATGAACAAGCTGCTTTCAAAGCACTTTCCAATTTTCCTTTTGCAAATCCTGGATGGAAGTTCACGCCATGAATACTAATCTTCAACATATGTGCGCTAAATGTTTCATCTTCAAACGAACCAAGCGCCTCACCGTCAACAGTATATCCAAAATCGGCTCCTAATTTTTCAATGTTTACCGCGTCCGCTCCTCTTCCAATTTCTTCATCAGGTGTGAATAATATTCGAATGGCGCCATGTTTCACCTCAGGGTGATTCAAAAAATAATGTGCTGTATCCATTATTGCAGCTACTCCAGCCTTGTTATCAGCTCCAAGCAAGGTTGTTCCATCTGCAGTGACAATATCGTTGCCAAGCTTCTTAGCGAGCTCAGGATGAGCCACTGGATCAATTATTATACTCTTATCAGCAGGCAATGTCAAAACACTGCCGTCATAGTTTTTATGAATAATTGGATTTACATTCTTTCCACTACTCTCTGGTGATGTATCAACATGCGAGCAAAAGCAAATTACAGGAATAGATTTTTCTGTATTGGCCGGAATGGTAGCATAGACATATCCTAGCTCATCCATCTCAGCATCCTTCACTCCTAACTCTTTCAATTCTTGAACTAGAATTCTACTTAAATTCTTCTGCTTTTCAGTGGACGGAATTGAATCGCTGTGAGGATCCGATTGAGTATCAATCTTTACATATCGAAGAAACCGATCAAGAACAGTGTAGCTATAATGCATGAATAATTCGTTTCCTCAAAGATGCAGATTGAAAATAAAGTAGAACTTTAGATCTTCAATCAATATTATGATCAACTACAACCCTAAAGACTGGTTCGGACTCATTTTCAAATTTCATAAAAGCGATACATTCAGGCAGCTATTTTGGGTCATCCTATCTGTATCGATTTACAGTCTTGTGATTGTATATATTGAATTGGATGTGATGCAAATGAACTTCACATCAACGGTCATGCATTCGCTGCTTGGCTTCATCATTTCACTCTTACTGGTATTTAGAACCAATACCGCTTATGACAGATGGTGGGAAGGAAGGAAGCAATGGGGTGCTTTGGTAAATGTATCGCGGAATTTCAGTCTCAAAGTATTATCGTCAATTCCTGATGAGAAAGTTAGGAATCAACTTTTAAAATGGACAAGACTTTATCCATTTGTACTAAAAGAGCATTTAAGAAATGCACAATACGACCTTCTAGATGAAGAAACAATTAGTCTTTTCCCAAAGGACTCTATTAACGCAGATCACGTTCCTAATTCTATTGCACTTAAGATGCAAATACTAGTTGAGGACTCCACTAAAGAAAACTTCAATAGTTCAAACAAACTGGCTTTATTAGAAGATTTAAATCGATTCACCGACATATGTGGTGCCTGCGAAAGAATCAAGAAAACTCCCATTCCTTATACCTATAACATCTTTATAAAGAAGTTCATTTTTGTGTATACCATTACAATGCCGATTGGGTTTGCAGGAGCATTCGAATATTGGACTATCCTGATAACAGGATTCACCTTTTACATCTTAGCCAGTCTGGAATTGATCGCAGAATCCATTGAAGATCCCTTTGGATTGGATTCAGATGATCTTCCAACGGATGATATGGCAGTAAACATTGCCAAAAACATTAAGGAACTTGAAAAGTTAAAGTCTATTGAATAATCAAGCGATGACTTGATTTCGACTCTTTACCAATCACCGTTAAGAAGTAAACTCCTTTTGATTGATTAGAAAGGTTTACATCAAATACTGATGACTTACAGTCATTGGAGATGGCCTGATTAAAAACCATTCTTCCGAAAGTATCATAGACAAAGAATTCAACTTCTTGACCACAGGCATTGTCAAGCGTAACATTAAAGCGCCCATCTGCACTCGGGTTTGGATAGGCTTTAATGCCTGAAGAAATTAATTGAGCACTCTCATTAACACCAGTAATCGTATCATCTTTACCTAGGAAAAGCGCTTCGGCATAATTGAATGCTTCAATACCGATAATCCTTCCCATCTTTCTCCCAGGAATATCATCAGCAGGAGGGTGAATTCCGCCCCAAATGCGAGACAAGCTGCATTGGTCAGAAGCGTCATAATACTTTGCCCATTCCAACACAATAGTGTCACTTGGTCCTTTTTCAAATACCAAAAAATCATTTTTTGGAGCTACAAAACGACCTACTCCACCTGGAAAATATTCATCTCCCGTAAGCATAGTCATAATTTCTGCTGCTGCTCTTGAGTATGTTGAATGTCCCGACACAAATCCCGGGAAAGGAGGCGTAACAAAAGATGGTCGCTGGTATGGCCACCAATCGCGCGCTAAAATCCAACCAACATGGGCGATATCTGTTTCAGCATTCGAAATGAAATTATGTCCTCTCCATGCTTTCACTTTTATTTTTCCAACAAACTGATTGCCACCTCCTGCTAAGGAATCACCAATAGCAATTTGCTCAATATAACCTGGTATTAATTCAATTCCTGCAGGATGATAATTCGGCAAATTAGGATCCGAGGATTGTCCGAGTTTCGCCATATACCGCAAAGCTGATATAGGCCTGATATAATCATAGTAACCTTTTACACCCCAAGAAGCAATTGCTGCATCATGCATGGCTCCACCTAATGTCAAATAAGCCTTAACTTGATATTCCAAATGATCCAATTCCTCTCCTTCTCCTTTATAATGGAAATTGAATTCTGGATAATCCATTACCGCATTAAGAAGGGTAAACCAATGGCCTGGAGGCGTTTCACTATCAGGCCCATCCGCCCAAAACTCAGCCAAAACTCGAGCATAGTCACCACGTTTTTTCATTTGAGGTGGATATGGAAGTCCAGTGGATGGATTCACATCATAACCTAGACTGACATCTCCTCCGTTGTCAAAATCATAAAATGATGGGAATTCAGAAAAAGAATCAGGATACATCTCAAAAGGAATATTGCCAATATTGTTCGGTGAAATATCCCACACGGTAGTATCTGAAGGATCCATATGACTACTCCACGCTGATACCAACTCAAACGTCCATTTATACAAATCAGAATCCCCCGCTCCATTCACCGTATCTAAATAAGGAGGGTGACCAGGGTTGTGAAAAACCCACCAATCTTCCGAATCTCTTTGAAGGATTTCAAGATCATCTTCAGTAAAGGAGAAAGCATCAACAGAACCCCATTCAGGACTCAAGCATTCAGGTATACCACCTAAAAACAAGTTTCCACTCTGATCAACGAAGGTGTCAAACTTCAATGGCTGCCACCTATTCGGATCAATTAAATCAGGATTTCCCGGAGCTCCGAGATCCAAAGCAGGATTTACTGGTTCGTAAAAGCGATTTGTATAATCATTGATTTCATTGGCACCATCTTGCTGACCATAATTGATCATGTAAGCAGCTATGTAATTTCCTAATGCAGCAGGATCACCAGACGCATAATTCCAAGATGTTTTGTTTTGGTCAAAGCCGAGGTCTGCAAACAATGAATCCATTAAAAACAGACTGTGACTAGCACCTGGAGAGTGCTCAAAACGATGTGTTAGTAGCCTATATGCTGCATAACTTACTGCCTCTTCTCTGAACTTCTTTAATAAAAGTGGATCCAATGGTGCTTCTACTCCATTAAATGGAACAGGGAAGCCATTCATTTCTTTGCCCAAAAATAAGGTGCTAGCAGCAGTATCGTAGGCTGCCCAAACATCATACATAACAATGGATGTATGGAATAAATTCCTTGCATGAACAGTAGGTCTCGCAAAATCATTACGAATCGCCTCTAATAAAACTTCATTCCATTCGCGGGCGATTGAATTTTGGGATTTTACGTCTAATGCCCCTATGCACAGTGCGAAAAAAAGAATTGAGAATAGAAAGCTTCTCATAATAATTATAAATAGAAAATATGACTAATTCAAGTCGAATGTATGAAATTCCTCGATGAGTAGTTTAAATATGTCGCTCAGCGTGATAACTACTTCTCACCAACGGTCCACTTTCTACATGATCAATTCCTATAGACTCTCCATATTCTTTGTATTCTGCAAAAACTTCTGGTTTAACCCAATCCTTGACAGGCAAGTGTTTCTTTGATGGTTGCAAGTATTGACCAATGGTAACAACCGAAACACCTTGAGCATGTAAATCTCTTAATGTTTGGAATACTTCTTCTTTCTCTTCTCCAAGACCAACCATTATTCCGCTCTTTGTTCTATTGATTCCGCCTTCTTTAAGGCGTTTAAGAACTTCCATGCTTCGCCAATATTTGGCCTGAATTCTAACATTCTTAGTAATCCTCTCAACAGTCTCTATATTATGAGAAACCACCTCCGGTTTAACCTCCAATATAGGATCAAGATTCTTCCACTCACCCTTAAAATCGGGAATTAGGGTTTCAATGGTAACATCAGGGTTCTTCTTACGAATCATCTCAATTGTTTTCTTCCAATGATTAGCGCCTCCGTCAGGTAAGTCATCTCTATCAACAGAGGTGATTACTGCATGCTTCAGTCCCATCACTCGAATACTATCAGCGACCTTTGCTGGCTCAAAAATATCAACCTCCTCGCCAGCACCTGTAGCAACATTGCAAAATTGACAAGATCGAGTACATGTATTTCCGAGTATCATGAAAGTGGCTGTTCCTGCACTCCAGCATTCACTTTGGTTAGGACATTTACCACTTGAGCAAATGGTATGGAGGTTTCTATCTTCCACCACTTCTTTTACGCGCAAATATTCCTTGCCTCCAGGAATCTTAACTTTTAACCAATCTGGTTTTTTGATCCTTACTTCTTGGTCTTCTTTGTTCTTTAATAAATTCGCCATTGAGCAATCTTATTTTTTTTCGAATTCAGCGATTGTGCTTTTAATAATAGCAACGCATTCCATCAATTGTTCTTCAGTCATCACAAGTGGTGGCGCAAAACGAATAATATTTCCATGTGTTGGTTTAGCTAGTAGGCCTTTTTCCATGAGTCTTACGCAAATATCCCATGCAGTAGAACTATCCTCTGTATCGTTAATCAATACTGCATTTAGCAATCCTCTTCCACGCACAAGCTTTACAATGTTGAGTTCACTAGCCAGTGCCGTCATTTCTGAGCGGAATATATCACCCAATCTACGAGCATTCTGAGCTAATTTCTCATCTTTCACAACTTCCAATGCTGCCACAGCAACAGCCGCTGCAATTGGATTACCTCCAAATGTGCTTCCATGTTGACCCGGCTTGATAACATTCATTATTTCATCATTCGCCAAAACAGCTGAAACAGGGTACGCTCCACCACTCAAAGCCTTACCAAGAATTAGAATGTCAGGATGAGTATATGTTGCTGCTTGACGCTCGCAGTGACCTTCGCAAGAGCATTTACCACAAACGGCTAGTAATGATCCCGTTCGAGCAATACCTGTTTGAATCTCATCAGCTATAAATAGAACATTGTTCTCAGCGCAGATTGCTTTTGCCTTCATTATATAATCGACATCAGGAGTATTTACTCCAGCCTCTCCTTGAATGGGCTCTACCAAAAAAGCAACTACATTATCTTCTTTGACTGACTTAGCCAAAGCTTCAAGATCGTTGTATGCAATACTTTCAAATCCTGGAGTATAAGGTCCAAAGTTCTTTCGAGCATCGTGATCATTTGAAAACGACACTATAGTAGTGGTGCGACCATGGAAATTATCATTGGCTACAATGATTTTAGCCTTATCCGGTTCTATTCCCATTTTTTCATAGCCATACTTTCTAGCAAGCTTTATAGCCGTCTCTACTGCCTCTGCACCAGAGTTCATTGGAAGAACCTTGTCAAAAGAGAAATATTCCGTTACAAACTTTTCATACTCTCCAAGTCTCGAGTTAAAAAAAGCGCGACTTGTAAGTGTTAAGCGTTTAGCTTGCTCGACCATAGCATCAATTATTCTAGGGTGACAATGTCCTTGATTAACTGCGGAGTATGCTGATAAAAAATCGAAATACCTTTTTCCTTCTATATCCCAAACATAAACGCCTTCGCCTCTATCAAGAACAACTGGAAGAGGGTGATAATTATGTGCTCCATATTTATTCTCTAAAGCGATCGCCTCGTCTGTCGTAAGTTGAACTAATTCCATGTAACAAAAGTTTGAAAATTGATCTCAAAGATATAGGTTGTATTTTGGTCATCGCACTCTTAAAGTCATTATATATATAAGTTTAAAATAGAAGCCATGAAGTGGAAAAGTCATTTAATTACTACTGTTATGTTATGTTCATTTTTCAGCCTTCAAGCACAGTGGGTTAAGAACCTAAATGAGTTTACCACTCAAGAGAGCTTCGATAATATTAAAGTAATCCAACTTGATGATTCAGATGACGCATCAAGCTTTGTTATTTGGGTAAAGGAACATGTAAGAGAACACTATCATGAAGAACACACAGAAGTAGTTTATGTAATGGAAGGTTTCGGCATAATGACATTGGGGGACAAATCAAACCCCATTGAAAAAGGCGATTATATTTTCATTCCAAAGGGTACTTCCCATTCTGTTAGAGTGACAAATAACCAAACTTTAAAAGTGATAAGCATTCAGTCACCTCACTTTGATGGCACAGACAGACACTTCACAAAGCCCGATTAGTGTGGATTTTGAAGATTATGACTGTTCAAATCTTTGAAAAACCCCTAAATACCCCCTCACTTATTAACAAAGAGGTGCTTTTATCAACAAAAGCACCTCAAACACTTGCAGTCTGCGCGGTTGAGACACATATTTGTTCTCGTTGAAACAAAATGTTTAACCTAAAAACTATTTAAAATGAATAAAGCTGAATTGATTGACGCTATGGCTAACGGAGCCGGAATTTCTAAAGCTGATGCTAAAAAAGCATTAGATGCATTTATCGACACTACAACTGGCGCACTTAAGAAAGGTGACAGAGTTGCTCTTGTTGGATTTGGTTCTTTCTCTGTATCTAACCGTTCTGCTCGTACAGGTCGTAACCCGCAAACTGGTAAAGAAATTAAGATCGCTGCTAAGAACGTTGTTAAGTTCAAAGCAGGAGCTGACCTAGGTGGAGCTGTAAACTAAGATTCACTGAAGAAATAAAAAAGCCTCTCCGAATGGAGGGGTTTTTTTATGCCTTAACCTCATCGATGGATTCCTATATTTGCCCCAAATCAATTCGACTAACATGGGAAAAGGAGATATTAAAACAGCGAAAGGAAAACGAATTGCCGGCAGTTACGGAAACAAGAGAAAGCGCAAGAAAGCAAAGCCAGCATTAGTAGCTACAAAGAAAACCGTAGCGAAAAAAGCAGCCACCAAAAAACCAGCAGCACCAGCAGCGGCAAAGAAAACGACAACTAAAGCTACTGCCACTAAAGCGGCAAGTTCAACTACAGTAAAGAAAACAGCAACTAAAGCTACTGCCACTAAAGCAGCAGAAAAGAAGGCCCCAGCAAAGAAAGCTCCTGCAAAGAAGCCTGCCGCTAAGAAAACAGAAGACAAATAGAGTTTTATATACTCTTAAGGAAAGAGCCTTTTGAATTTCCAACGATTTTCAAAGGGCTCATATTTTATTCGGTCGTGTAACCTGCTGGCCCTACCCTGCCAAAATTCAATTAAACTTGGCTGAATAATGTAGCCTCCCCAAAATTCAGGTCGAGGTACATCTTTGTTTTCAAACTTTTGAGTAACCTCTTGGAACCTCTTCTCCAATTGATCTCGAGAAGTCATTTCATCACTTTGATCGCTCGCCCAAGCTCCTATTTGACTTTCACGAGGACGTGATTTGAAATAAGCATCACTCTCAGCTTCGGGTAACTTTATAACTGTTCCTTCGACTCTAACTTGACGCTCCACCCAAGGCCAAAAGAAGTTAACCGCAGCATTCGGATTTTCTTTTAATTCACTTGCCTTTTTACTCGAATAATTCGAATAAAAAATAACTCCACGTTCATCGAGTTTTCTAATTAACACAACCCTGCTTGATGGCTTTCCTTCAGCACTGACTGTTGTGAGAGTCATGGCGTTTGCATCCTGAGTCTCCTTAAGGGCCTCATTCAACCAATTCTCCAGCATTTCAATGGGGTTTTCCAAACAATCTGACTCTTCTAAAACATGCTTAACATAGTCTTTTCTAACCGCTTCATAACTCATTCTATAAGTATTTAGACAAAGGTATAAAAGGACTTTTGGGTATAAGTGAATAAGATTTGATCATTAATTCAACAAGCCCTTGTTTTATAGTAGCGCGTCTTCTATTTTGCAGTCATATTAATATGTTCAAACCAGACAACATAGAGAATGAGTTTTTCCTTAAGCTAGGCTTTAGCTTTTCGCCTGACCTGCTTGCAAAAGGTAAAATTTTGATTTCAGAGCCTTTCTTGGGTGATCCTAATTTTAGCAGATCTGTAATCCTGCTGTTGGAATACTCTTCAGAGAATGGTGCAGTTGGGTTTGTATTAAATAAACCCACTGACCTTTTCATGTCAGATATGATTGATGATTACCCAAAAGATTCGTTTAGGTTTCATTATGGTGGGCCTGTTAAACCTGAAAGTGTTTTCTTTTTACACTCCATTGGTGAAAAGATTGAAAACGCTCAAAACATAATGGATGGATTGTGGTGGGGTGGCGATTTCGATGAAATAACAAGTCTCATTAGATCGGGTTCAGTAGCTCCTAGCGATGTTAAATTCTTTGGTGGCTATTCTGGCTGGACAGCAAATCAACTCGAAGAAGAACTCTCAGAAAGAAGTTGGATCTTAAGCTCTCTCAATGCCGAAAGGATTATGAAAGAAGACTTGGATGAGCTTTGGCGAGAAAGCCTCAAATCCTTAGGGAAAAAATTCTCTATTATGGCTGACTTCCCCGAGGATCCCGCGTTGAATTAAGCAAAAGCTGATTTAATTTCGTTTTTAAACCCTCAACTTTATCGGAACCCACCGTCTTAGTTCCATTTTTGACAAGTTGAGTAATTCCAGAAATACTATTGGTAGAAAACAGCGCTTCAGAATTTTGAATATCTGCTAAACTCATCGAATCTTCAATACACAAATTATTTTGAAGCAACACATTCCTGATGACACCATTGAGACATCCTGAACTAAGATTTGGAGTGATAAATTGGCCATCTGTTAGAGCGAAAACATTACCACTAATAGTCTCACATATCTCGTCCTTATTATTCAATAGAACTAGATCATCAACATTTCGCTCTTCAGCCTCTAGAGCAGCCAGTACTTGATAGTGTTTGCCAATCAACTTAAAATTACCTGCAACATCTGATGGTATTTTCAATTTACCGATATCGAAATTTTTCATTGGTAAACCACTGAATTGAATTTCATCTAATGATTCAAGCTGAAGAAAAATATCACATTCATTTACTTCGGGTCTATATTTTCCTGCACCGCTGCGAATGAATGACAGTCTTGCTCTTTGAAAGGTGCCGCTTTCATTACCAGCGACCGAAGTAAGTGCTTGATAAAGGTCATTAAACGAGCCGTTTAGAGTGATTTTTAAATAGCTTAATGTGCCTGAAATTCTGACGAGCCTTTCCCTCCAGAACGTTGGTCTTCCATTCAGAATGAGCATAGTTTCAAAAAATCCATCTCCATAAAGGAACCCTCTATTATTGGCTATGATCCCATTAATTGGTACGAACCTATTCTCTATGAACTCATAGACCATAACTGCTAAAAGAATCTGAATAAGAGCTCAGGTGCTAAAATGAAGGTGAAAATCAGTCCAAAAACGGCTCCAAAATAGTGTGCAGAATGAGCAACATGGCTTTTACTATTCTTGTCAAGGTAGAATTCGAGCGCTAAGTACAAAAGTCCGAAAATCCATGCAGGAATCTGAAACGGAATTAAAAACAAACCGAGTGGCGCCATAGGTTCCATAAGGATAAAAGCATAAACTATGGCACTTACTGCTCCAGACGCTCCAACTGCATGGTAGTGATAGTTCTGCCTGTTTCTCACGTACCCTGGAATAGTGCTGAAGAGAATCCCACCTAAATAGAGCAAACAGAAATAAAGGATCCATTTTGGTCCAAAAAGCATTTCGTAGTATGACTCAACGAGCTTTCCAAACTGGTAAAAAACAAACATATTAACCACTAAATGGCCCCAGTCAGCATGAACAAAAGCATGTGTAATGAATCGGTAAAACTGATTATTCCTATCTACCATAAAAGGCTGAAAATCAATTTTATAAAAGAGTTCTCGGTTATTCAGTGCAGAAGCGCTTACAATTCCTGTGGCAATCAATATTATCAAGGTAATGCTCATGCTCTAAAACTTAAATGCCTTCATGGTAGCTTTTCCAAGATTAGCAATAATATCAGATGCAATCATGGATGATTGACCTTGTGATTGAGCCGAATAATCACCAGCTAAGCCATGAACGTAAACACCAGAAATCGCAGCCACTAATGGATCCTGAATGTACGCTGAAAAGCCCGTAATAATTCCAGTTAAGACGTCACCGCTGCCTGCGGTGGCCATTCCTGGGTTTCCAGTTGAATTAAAAAACACTCTACCATCTGCACTAGCAATAGCAGTATTTGCACCTTTTAGCACAATGATCACTTTAAACTTAACGGCTACGTCTCTTAGTAATTTAACCCTCTCAAAGCTATTCTTAGACGATCCAAACAATCGCTCAAACTCACGGACATGAGGTGTCAAAATTGTATTCGGTGGCAGTGACTTCAAGTAATCCTTGTTTTCAGATAGAATGTTTAATGCATCCGCATCAAGCACTAAATTGACTTTTACTTTAGAAAGCAAGTCGCGAAGCATTCTCTTAGTCTTCTTGCCAACTCCAATTCCTGGTCCTATTCCAACTGCAGTGTATCCTTCTAGAGAAGGAACTTCACCTAGAAACTGATCATAATCATCCACAACACACATTGCCTCAGGAACTGATGTCTGCATGATAGAATATCCCAAATGAGGCACAAATGCGGTCAGTCTGCCCACTCCACCTCTAAGACATGCCTTTGAAGCCAAAACAGCAGCTCCGATCTTGCCATAGCTTCCTGCCATAATAATTGCATGGCCATAATGTCCTTTATGATCAAACTTATTTCGTTCAAACATTGAGCGATACTCATCTACTGCATCAACAAAATGCAAAGTCGTCTCTTCTGCACTCAGAAAACCGGAGTCTAGACCAATATCAAGGACTTTCCATTCGCCAAGAAACTCTTGATTCTCTGGAATGAAGAATGCCATTTTAGGCGACTGAAAGGATAAGGTGTATGACGCAAGAATAACCGCAGCCGACTCATTGGTAAATTGGTCTGAAAACAAACCAGAAGGCATATCTATCGACACAACTTCTGCAATACTCGCATTAATTTGCCTTATGCATAACTCTGCTAATCCATCAACTTTTCGGTTTAAACCCGAACCAAACAAACCATCAATTAGTATTGTGTCGCTGCTAATAGAAGGGAATTGTTTTTCTTCCAATATATAAGTCACCTCATGCCCCAAGTCAGTCAATCTATCCAAGTTGATTTGCAAATCTTCTGAAAAGCGCTCTGAAAAGCGAACTACATAGCTTTTAACGGAATACCCTCTTTCAGAGAGTTTTCGAGCCATTACAAGTGCATCTCCTCCATTATTACCTATGCCGGCAATGACTATAACGGGCCTATCAGTGCTGTAAACATTAGTAAACCAATCTACACACTTCCCAGCAGCCCTCTCCATTAAATCTACGGAAGGGATAGACTCTTTCTGTATCGTCAGTCGATCTGCCTCGCGAATTTGTTTAGAAGAAAATATTTTAAGCATTCAGGATAATTATTGCTTCAAGGTATAAGAAAATCAGAAAACGAAGTGCTAAGGTCGATTATCAAAAAATTGAAAATGTTCGATAATATCCAATCCATAAGCCAAAAGCCTGTCATAATTAAATAAAACAGGATAAATAAACACCTTTTCAGGTGGACTATCACCCTCACTATCCACATTAATAATGAGACATTCTATTGACTTTCTATTCAAAAAGTCAATTACATTATCGCATTGCACACAATGATTAGAAACGTAAAGAATGTATCTCTTGCTGCTGGATAAAGGCATGAAACTAATCGAGATCTTGCCTTACTTAGCTTGAAGTTTCAGGTCTCTAACAATCTCCGGCTGAAACGAACTTTTACCCAAAATTTTCACTTCAAAAGAAACCGGTTCAAAACCCGGAGAATCAACGAAGACTTCAAATTCGCCTGGAGGCAGAATAATTACATATCTCAGAGAGTTAGGATTTGGAGTGTAAATCCCAAATAATTCACCGTTGTTTAGGAAAGTGACAGTTATTTCAGCAGACAACACATCAAATTGACTTTCTAAGCTGGTAATCTCTCCACGTAAAACACTATACTCACTTTCAACTTCATTGATCGTTACACGATAAATATCATAATCTCCATAACCATCCTCTCTTAAGGCAGACATATAGCCATAACGCCCTGAGCGAGAAATACGAAAGTTCATATCATCATCAACAGAGTTTATTGGATATCCAAGGTTTCGTGGATTCACAAATCTCAAAGAATCAATGTTCCATTTCGATTTAAAAATATCATATCCACCCATTGAGAAGTGACCTTTAGAACTGAAATAGAGAAACTCCCCGTCAGGAGATAAATTTGGAAAGTCTTCGTCACGTTCTGAATTAACGTCTGGTCCAGCATTAAAAGGCACTCCCCATTTGCCGTTCGGCAACTTATTAATTATCCAAATATCCGTTCCACCATATCCATCAGGCCTATCACTAACGAAATAGACAGAGTTACCATCAAGCGAATATGACGCTGCTATTTTCCTGAATTTACTATTAACCTTCTGGTCGAGAGGTTTCATATTATCAAGAATTCCGTCATGGAAATCAGCAGACAAAATATCTCCACTAATCCCTTCTTGTCCCTTCATCAGCAGAATTTGATCGCCTTCACCAGACATACCGACAATCACCTCACTTTCAGCAGGATCATTTGTCGCACCAGGCATTGGCACTCCATCTTGATACTCACCATCTTTTACTTCTGAAAAGTAAATATTTGATGCATAAGTGCCGTTTGGCATAAGAACACTGCCATCATCGCGCTTGGATGTGTAAGCAATAAATCGCTCATCTATAGTGACAAATGGGAAGTAATCAGGATATGCACTATTGAGGTGACCACCTAAGTTTTCGAACGTACAATCCTTAGGAAACTTCATTAGTTCATAAGCGTTCTCACAATATTCAATTTCAATCTGAGCTTCTTCTACAGAAAACTCAGATCCCATGTCGTGAAACTCAATGAACTTGTTGAACATATCAATGGCCCTATCAAATTGATGATCAACTTGATAAGCTTTACCCATTAAATAATAAACAGTCGAAGCTTCTTCATCGTAAAAAACAACTTTCTCGAAGAATGGAATCGCCTTTATCTGTTCAAAGTCAGAATTCAAATAGCAAAGTCCTGTATTGAAGTTATACTTCAAATCTTCTGGTTCTTCTTCCAACAAGATTAGATACTCGCCTAATGCTGACTTATAATTCTCATCAAAAAAGTATTGATCCGCCTTGTTCTCATCTCCTGTAGGAGCAGATTTCTCGGTAGCACTTGAATTAGACTCATCCTGAGCCCAAACTAATGGCGCAGTTAACAAACTCAATATGAGTATTAAAAAGAGGTTTTTCATCATAGATCTTTGGAATGCCAAATTTAACAATGCGCTGCAAAGGTGCAGTGTTTTTTATGAACTATGATCTGCTATAATGAACCAATGGCCATTTATCTTACGCCAAATCAATGTAAACCGCCCATTCAATGTGTCTGCAATTCTAACCAAACGCCACTCCCCAACCGCAAATGCAGATTCAGATGAAATAAGTTGAACGTCCAAATCATTAAATGAAAGTTCACCCATCGCCTGTTTGTCAGGATATGATTCTTTATACCGAACTAACGTTTCTTGCCAACCTCTGTTTATTCCTTTACCTCCAGTAAAGATTAAATCTTCATTATCCCAATAACCCTGCATATACCCCTCGAGATCACCTTTATTCCATGAATCAACTTGATCTTCTAAGACACCGTGTATTTCTTTCACATCCTTTTCTTGGTAACTGCAAGCGTTAAAACCCCACCCAACAAAAAGAAGAATAATGATATTATATGGACGCATTTTCATCTAGAATATGCCATGTATGATCACCCAGCAATTTTATTGCACTGAGATACTCCCAATTTGGTTTCTTGGAACCCCATTCTTTATTTGAAAGCATGGACACTTGATATGCCCCATCCTCTTTGCTGTATAAGTAATATGTATTACCAATAATAGGCTGAAACGAAATTTTGGATTCGTAGATTTTCTCAGAAAGGCATTTTCTGTGCTCAATGGATTCCACCTGCTTTGCCAGCAGCGTTATTTGTTCCTTGATTTGTAATAACTGCAAGTCCGTCTGCTCATACATCGCAGACAGTGAACGGCCTTTAATTTTTCCTTTATCCTCAGGTTTAATAATTGCACTTCCAACATGATGTGCATATTCGATTAAACCAGGTGATTCTGTGATTTTATCAGGATCAATGGGATTGACAAACTCTTTTTTTTCCATGTTATTCAAAGAAACAAAAGCTTTGCTTTTTATGTTTAACGAACGAGAGAAAATGTGCCACTGGTTTCCTTTTCTTCACCATCAGAAGTCTCATAGCGCAAGACATATACATAAGTGGTATTAGGAGCGTACTTATTACTATTTGGCATAAGACCATTCCAAGATGCGTCAAAATCAGTGCTAGAGAACATTAATTCTCCCCATCGATTAAAGACCTCGAGCTCAAATGATCGTCCTTCGTTAAACCCTTTGATGAACCAAACATCGTTTATTCCATCTCCATTTGGAGTGAAACTATTAGGAATATACAATGTAGTAACAGGGTCAACAATCAATCTCCATGAACGGTCTTTGGTGTTTTCTCTAGGATCAGACCAACTCGGACTGAACGCTGTATCAGGGCAATTGAAAGTATTCCATGCTACTTGGTATACAGGATACTTTCCAGAATTAATATAGAAATGGCTTGGCGCAAAATCATCAGAGGTAAAACCATCTCCAAAATCCCAGAACCATCGGACCGCATTTGATGAAGAATTCAAAAACTCCACCATTGGATTAAATTTATCTACTTCTCGCTCCTTCATTCTAAAAGATGCAATTGGTCTCGGCAATACTGAGATACGCGTTTCATGCTCTAAAAACGCATCACATCCTTTTTCACTAACAACGCGGAGAGCTATGCGATGAAATGTGGGAATCACTGTATCATTATCTATTGAAATTCTAGGAGAGGCTTCATTTGAAACAAGCGACTCGTCCAAATACCATTCATAGAATAAAGTGCCGTTATTGACAGAAGAAAGATTCTCAGTGAACACATTCAATGGAGCGCAACCGTCTATAGGATCGAGTGTAAAATCAATTAATGGTGTTTCTGGAATCTGAATTTCCTTGAAAACCTCATCTTGGCACCCTTTGTTAGAAGTAGCCGTAAGGGTTACCATATAATTTCCTGTACTTAAAAACACTTCTCTTGGATGTTCTTGAAATGAAACATTGCCATTCCCAAATTCCCAAAACGTTGTTTCTATAGTTCCATTCACTACCCGAGAGGAGTTTTTAAAAATTGAACTATCTCCTGTGCAACTTGGTTCGAATGTGAAATTCGCATTCGGTAGAGGAAAGATAGAAGCTGTGTTTGTGGAGAAAGTAGTACATCCATAATTACTCCATGTTGTCAAACGGACATTTATATTATCTGGAGACGATGTTGGATAAACCGGATTCTGAGTACTCATGGTATCTGAAGAGTTAAACACCCATTCCCACTCCACTATTTGATCACCTCCTGGAGTAACTTGTGTAATAGACGATTGATCATTAAAAGGAAGGACGTCCCCTTCACAAACATTATTTAACCATCCGAATGCAGTGGTTGGTGATGGATAAACACGTACGTATTTTTGAACTGAATCTTCACAGCCAAAGTTAGACTCCACACTGAAGGTTACCTTGTACTCACCAGGTTGAGTATAATTATGCTGCACATTAGCCAATAAAGAAGAGCTGCCATCTCCAAACTCCCAATTAAAGCCGCTTAGATTGCCACTTTGATTAAAAGATGTTCCTGTAAAGCTGGTTAATTCATTATCGCATGACGTATCTGCCAAGAAATTAGCCACTGGAAGAAAATATACTTGTATCGTTTTCAAAATAGAATCCACACAACCACTATCCGAAGTAACTATCAATTTAACCGCAGGAGTGCCAGGAGAAAGAAATTCGTATGATGGTCCGGGGAAGACTCCGCTAGCAGATGAATAATTCTCAATCGTTCCATCTCCGTAATTCCAAGACCAATCGCCTATTCCGCCCTGAGCAATTGAGGTACTGTCTAAAAACTGTGTTTGATCATTGAAACAAACACCATCAGCAAAGAAATTGGCATCAGGAATTGGATGAACCGAAATGTTTTTCAATATAGAATCTCTGCACCCGTCTTGATCATAAACTTTTAATTCTATCGGATAAGTGCCGTAAGCATTGAAAATATGCCAAGCCGTATCGGAAGTATAATCCGTCACTCCGTCTGCGTTAACGTCCCATTCAAATGAAACCAATGGAGATAACGCTTGGGTGGATGTACTATAAAGCATTACAGCATCTCCTTCACAAGCATTATCAAAACTAAAATCGACAATTGGAGGATCTAAAACTACCACTTGAGACTCAACAGTATCTATGCAACCTGCGTTTGTTTCGATAATTAATTCTACCGTATAAGTGCCTGATTGAGTATAGACATAACTCGGATCTTGAACTGTGTCAGTTCCAACTCCATCACCCATATCCCATGCCCATGACTCCACGATCCCCATTGGCAAATATGAGCTGTCAGTTAAATTAACCGCATCACCTAAGCACCCTAAACTTGAAGTAAATGCTGCTTGCGGTGGTGTATGGATATAAATACTTTTAGTACTGGTATCAGTGCATCCATTAATATCAGTCGCTATTAGACTGACTAAAAATGTATCTGCAGTATTGTAAATATGAGTTGGATTCGTGTCATTAGATATTGTTCCATCCCCTAAATCCCAATAGAAACTTACCAAATTACTAAAGGCATTTGCACCTGCACAGCCACTTGTATCAATAAAGTAGAACTCTGCCGTATCACCCAAACATACATCCTCATTCTCAATCTGATAGTCTACATATAATTCATAATTGAAATTAAGATAGCGTGCTTGAGCTTGAGAATAATTATAAAATCCAAACAAACCAGGTTCAAAACATCCCGATTCGTCAAAAATCGTGTCATTATCAATTATTATTACAGCTCGCGTAGGAGTATAGAGCAATTCGAAATTGTAATAAACATTAGGAACCCAGCCGTTTATAGCACTATAATCGGTTTGTAAGACATTAAAAGCAGGACTGGTCGTATGCACCCAAAAACTAGGGAAAACACTTGCATTATTGTATGTAAAGTTTCCATCAACGTGATTCAGAGAGAAGCCTTCTTGCGCAATCCAACCGAGATAATTCTGAGTATTCTTCTTCCAATCAAACAAATAATATTCATGGGTCATTGAACTGTTTGCAGCAGGCCCCCAAGAAAACGCATTGGTTTCCTGAAACCCAAAAACGAATCCCACATAATCATCATCAGCGAAATCCTCCACCCTAAAAGTCCCTGTTACCTTGACATTTATCAATGTATCAGGACCTACGAACATGGTTGGGAAATTCAGATTAACACCTGATAATAATTCAGTGTTTGCTGCTTGAACGGTCCATACACTATTGAATGCTCCCGTTGCAGACCAAGTATTAAAATTTACAGATTGCACGCACTGAGCCGCCAAGAACAATGCTTGGGCTGTAAATGCAAAAAGTAGGGTTATGTTTCTTATTATATTCAAGATAAATGCTCAAAGCGAATATACGTTTCAATCATTTTAAAAACGTATTCCAAATCAATTGGTTGGCTCATAACACGTTTTGGTCGAAGAATAATTACAATCCATACTTATCAATCAAATAAACTAAAGCGGCAATAGAAGCTGTTCCTAGTTCCAATTCTCGTTTATTGACTGTATCAAAAGTGTCATTAGCGCTATGATGGTGGTCGAAATATCTTTGACTATCCGGCACAAAGCCAATTAACAAATTATTTTCTGTTTTAAGAAGACCTATATCAGCCCCTGTTCCGCCTTCTTCGATCTGGTGTATACCATACTTATCCAAAATAGACTCCCAGCTCATCATTTTTTCAAGTTGAGACGTATTTCCATCCACATGAAATCCTCGCGGTGTAAACCCCCCTCTGTCAGATTCAATTGCTGCTATATGTTCTTCAGTGGACGTCTCAGCATAATCCTTGTAAGCTTTTGCTCCTCTTAATCCATTTTCTTCATTCATAAAAAACACTACTCTAACTGTGTTCTTTGGCTTATAATTAAGCTTTTGAAGTAATTCAAGAACACCTAATGACTGCATTACGCCAGCTCCATCATCGTGAGCGCCATCTCCCACGTCCCAGCTATCCAAATGCCCTCCAACTAAAATCACTCTCTCTGGGTTTTCAGATCCTTGAATCTCACCGATAACATTGAATGACTCTTTGTCCTCGAGTGTTTCACACATTAAGCGCATCATCACATTTACTTCGTCTCCTTCTTCGAGAAGCTTAGATAATTTCTCCGCATCACGAGTACTGATTGCCGCGGCTGGTATTTTGGTGATGCCATCGTCATACTTCATGCTTCCAGTGTGCGGGAAATCGTCTATTCTTAAATTTAGTGATCTGACCAAAACACCAATAGCTCCATATTTTGCCGCTTCAACAGCTCCACCCCATCGATGCATAACACAGTGTCCATAACTATGAAAAGTGTAAAGATTCTCTTTATTCATCTCTTCGTTAAAAAAGACGATTTTACCTCTCACACCTTCCTCTCCAAGCGTTTTTAGATCATCCCACGTTTCAACCTCAACAATAGGAGCATAGATGCCTTCATCAACCGTAGCAATTGAACCACCCAAGGCCAAAATATTCAGTACATTTTTTTCGCCATTTGCAGATTTATAGAAGGCAAGTTCTTTTTCACCGCGTTTCCAAACGGGAACCATCAAAGGCTGCTTTTTAGGATTTAGGCCGAGGGAATCCATCAAGTCAAACGAATAATTCACAGCTTGCTCAGCCTGAGTAGAGCCACTCAATCTGGGTCCAATGGTTTTACACATTTTGCCTAACCAGTCGTAGCTACTTCCTTCCGTCAGAGAAAGACGAAACAGTTCTGCTATTTGCAGACTATCTTCATCAAACTGTTGGCTGACGGGAACATCTGACAGATCAGAGCTACTTTGAGCGGAAAGAAATAGTGTAAAAAGCGACATTCCTAAAATAAGGAATGAATAAGATGCAATAGACTTCATGCATCAAATGTATTCAGCAATCTCCTATACCAAGATTTATTGCTTTACAATTCTATGCTGAGCTAATTTACCTTCCGAGGAAATCACAAGGCTGTATATACCTGAATCTAATTCATCCATGGCAAGATTAATGGCCATAGAATTTGGAGTCAATATGCGAACTAGAGCCCCTTGAACATTGTAAATTTTCACAGACTCAATAATACTATTTGATCTAATCGTCAGATTATCTTTGACCGGGTTAGGATAAAGACTGAAGGAATTAGAAACCTCATTTACAGACAATGGTCTAAACCCTTTTTGAATTTCGTCTTGCCCATAGGCATTATAGGCAATAAGCTTGACGAAATACAATTCATCAACAGAATACGAATGACACAAGGCTGAGAGATTGTTAGAATTGGTTACTCCATCGCCAAACAACCAAAATAAAGTTTCTGCTCTCAAGGAAGTACTTGTAAAACAAATCTCATTTACACTCCAATCCCAATAAAAATCAGCGACAGGAGCTAAACATGAATCAACCGTCAAAGAAGCCATGGAAGAAACCACACTATCGCCATTTTGATCAACTACAACACAGTAAAAAGAGCTGCCATGATACTGCAAGATAGAATCACAAAGTTGGAGAGTCTGCATCGATCCGACAGCAGAAATATTACCCACAGAATCTTGTCTCATCCATTCATAAGCTAATCCATTACCAACAGCAAACACCGAAAAATTGGCACATGAATCAACACAAACTGCCGCATTTTGGGGATTCTGAGTAATAACAGGTTGCGCAAAAATGCTTGAAGAAATTAGAGACAGAAAAGATCCAAAGAGTAAAAGTTTTTTCATCGGTAGCATTTTATTCTGTTGTAAAATTAACAACTAGACGCAAACTTTTACAAAGGCGGCTAAGTTTTAGGCTGCTTATCTGCTGTAAATCTTCTACCAAGGAAAAGTTCACTCCCACATGAAAAAAGTCATAATTGACCTAAAACGTGAAATACTGCTTTTTCAAAAAGTGTCTAATTTTCATTTAATAATTCGTTCAACACCTCTATCATTTTCCCGGCATCCACAAATTCAGAGTATTGAAACACAATTTCAAAGTCTGAATTAAGAAAGCACATAGTTGGATAATTGACTCTCCCATTTAACATCGCCAACTGTTCGGCTAACTCATGAATACCGAGATCATTTCCTGTCGGTTTGAATTTGAATACCCGATTTCTAAACCGAATTTCATTTTTATTCTCTGCATTTAACTCTACATAGTAAAAGCTCTGATTAAGAGAAATTTGAACAGCTTCACTTTTAAAGGTAGTATTGAGCATTGCATTACAATACTTGCACCAATCAGTATGAATAAAAACAGCAATTGGTCGCTCCTCCACTTCCTGCAAACTATCTAGCTGCTCAAATGAGAAGGAATGAAGCTGTGCCATTGTAATCTCAGGAATAGCAAGCAGCATGAAAACTAGAATGACAATGACACCTTTCATCTCCTTTAAATTCAATTTAGCGTGTACCTAAATCCAAGAAACCCCCTGATTCCTTGGTTTGCAGCATAGACATAAGTTGGGTCAAAAGTCAATGCATTTGGATTATTGGCCGTTGGAATTACTTGCCCATTGGTCTCAAATACCACGTTTTCATCAAAGGGATCAAAGGCTCGAGCTATACTATTGGCAGGAGGCGTGAAATTGAGGAGGTTTTTAACTCCTCCATACAATTCCCATTGATTTCCAAAAGTCTTTGTGAGTTGAATGTTCTGAATACTCCACCAAGGCGAGTATTCCGCTCGATCATCTAATTTACCAAGAAGTGGCAAACGCATTGGTCCATAGAGGTTTCCGGTATAATCAGCGCTTAACCCGATTTGTTTGAAAGTGTAACCCACACTCCACACTCCTTGAACTGATTCTGTCAAGAGTTGTCTGAAACGTTCACCATTTTCCGTAACGCTGACATCCATTATTGTGACACCAGCAAGTGCTTTGAATCCATTGGTTAAGGCCAAATCAGTATTTAGCGACACACCTTTAGAAACAGAATAACCGTCAAGGTTTCCATAAATAATCTTGTTGGGATCAGATTCGTAATCAGGCAATATTCGATTTGTGAAATAGGTGTAAAAAGCGGTAGCGTCTATACCAATGACACCATTGCCTTTAGTGTAAATTCTCTTTACAAAATTGACATTTGCATTCCAAGATGTCTCTGGATCAAGTTCGCCCTGAAATTCAACCGTTCTAGCTCCCGTAAGCGCTGCATGATCTTCGGTAAAAACATTTGCCACTCGATAACCATTGCCAGCGCTAATGCGCAATACATTCTTTTTATTGGCTGTATTCCATTTATAATTAATTCTTGGAGTGAAAATATTACCGTGTAAGCTATTGTAGTCATACCTGACCCCTAGCAGCACTTTATTAAACTCATTCAAACTGATTTCGTCCTGAATAAAAAGACCAGGTAAATGAATAATCGAGGCTTGATTGGTATCAGCAATAGCGTTAAAAGTTGCAGGTGTATTATCGTCATAATACGTGTATCTGTATGAAGATCCAAGCAACATATCATGTCGATTAACTTTCTTATTCCACGTCAATTGACCACAGCCAATGTATTGATCAGCTAAGTAAAGAACGTTTCCGTAAACCGAATTTTGAGAATGACCATTAGCACTGAATTGAAAATTTACTGTTTCTTTTAATGGCAATTGGTACAAGCCAAATACCTCCCATCGATTAGTATAAATGCTTTCACCATAAATTATATCTCCGCCTCGATAATCATCTGTCCAATCCATTTCTCCGCCCCAACGATCTTCATAGAGATACCTACCCGCAAGAGTGAAAACGCGATTATCTTTCCTTTCAATATTAATTTTATTGAAAACTGAAATTCTATCCTGCAATGTCAAATCGGTGAAACCGTCATTGTTATTGTCAATAGGGTTTTGGTAGTTAAAGTAGTTTACTCCAAGCAGGGAAGAAACCTTCGTTCCAACATTAAACTTCAAACCAACATCTGTGTTGACTTCACCCCAACTTGTAGCAAAAACATCGACAGCAGCGCGAGGTGCTGAAGATGGGTTTTTAGTGATGATGTTAATCATTCCACCCACGGCCTCTGAACCATACAATGTTGATGCGGGACCTTTTACGATCTCCACACGCTCTATTAAAGATTGTGGTATTCCAGTGAGTCCATAAACTGTTGACAATCCGCTCACAATGGGCATTCCATCTATCAACACCATGGTATATGGCCCTTCGAGACCATTGATATGAATATCTCCAGTATTGCATACGTTGCAATTCAACTGCGGACGTACTCCATTCACATTTTGAAGAGACTCGAATATGGACGGGGTTGGATTTGCTCGAAAAAAAACTTTGCTATAAACCTCCACAGGAACAGAACTTTCCAGCCGAGAAACTTCTTTCATCGTTCCCGAGACCACCACTTCATCTAACCCCAGCATATCTGTCTGCAGAGAGATCGAACCAAGATTCAAGGTTTGATTAGTAAGCAACTCAAAATTCACTATTTTTTGCTGGTAAGCAAGCAACGACACTTTCAGTCTATGCTCTCCAGCAGGAATCTCCTCAATTTCAAAACGCCCATTATCACTAGTGGTTCCGCCTATACTTGTTCCAACTAGAACAACATTAGCAAAAGGAACGCCATCTCCTGTAGCTTTATCTATCAAATATCCAGTCAAAGTGCCAGTTTGTGCCTGAACTAATAAACTTGAAAATGCCAATGAGAGTAATATCAAAATTCTGCTCATAGTGCAAATCTAAATATATTTTTAGGCTAATCTAAATTTATATTTACATTAATTGAATAATCGATTTATCTTTACCAAACAAATCATTGGAATGGCATCTTTTACAGTTGAGAATTATTTAAAGGCAATTTATTCACTTAGTAGATCCAATGAGACGGGTGTTTCAACGAATGCACTTGCTGATCATTTAGGCACCAAGGCGGCCACAATAACAGATATGCTGAAAAAGCTAAATGCCAATGGCCTTGTTCATTACAAGAAGTATCAAGCGACCACACTCACCGATAAAGGGATTGAAATCGCCCTAAATATTGTCAGAAAGCATCGCCTTTGGGAAGTTTTTTTAGTAGAAAAGCTTGACTTTAAATGGGACGAAGTTCATGACATGGCTGAAGAGCTTGAGCACATAGATTCCAATGAACTTATTGATCGCTTAGAAAGATTCTTAGACAATCCAAAGTTTGATCCTCATGGCGACCCCATTCCTGACAAGAATGGTGTAATTGAGCGGAGGGATCAAATCCAATTGACTGAATTAAAAGTCGGCCAAAAAGGATATGTAACAGGAGTGAAAGACAGCTCCAAAGAATTCCTTCAATACTTGGATAATCAAAACATCGAGTTAGGAAATGAATTACTTGTCAAAGACATTTTCGATTATGATAAATCACGCGTTTTAATCATTGAAGGTCAAGAAACAACCTTCAGTCAACAAGTGTGTAAAAACCTTTATGTAAACATTATCGAATAGATGGAAGTAATACTCGAATTTATGGGTAGCCTCGACCCAGTATTAGCCGCTTTAATAGCGACTACATTCACCTGGCTTCTTACCGCTGCTGGAGCATCCCTTGTTTTCTTTTTCAAGGAAATGAAGCGCGTTTGGTTGGATGGTATGCTCGGCTTTACAGGAGGTGTTATGATTGCCGCCAGTTTCTGGTCATTATTGGCGCCTTCCATTGCAATGGCCGAAAACCAAGGGCAAATACCATGGCTGCCGGCTGCTGTTGGATTTGCATCTGGTGCATTATTTCTTTTTGCACTAGACCGTTTTATGCCCCACTTACATATCAATTTCAAAAGAGAAGAAGCTGAAGGCGTTGAAACCAATTTGCATAAAACCACATTATTAGTTTTAGCTATTACACTTCATAATATCCCTGAAGGCTTAGCCGTTGGAGTTTTATTTGGTGGCGTTGCTGCAGGTATTGAAGGCGCCACAATAGGCGCTGCCGTAGCACTCGCTATTGGAATCGGAATTCAAAACTTTCCAGAAGGCCTCGCTGTATCCATGCCTCTAAGGAGGCAAGGAGTTTCGAGAGGACGGTCATTTTGGTATGGCCAGTTAAGTGCAATAGTAGAACCAATAGCTGGCGTAATCGGAGCTGCGGCAGTTATGTTCTTTGAACCAATTCTTCCTTACGCTCTTTCATTTGCCGCTGGAGCGATGATCTATGTAGTAATAGAAGAAGTTGTTCCTGAAACTCAAAGAGATAAATATACTGACATAGCCACCCTAGGATTCATAGGCGGATTTCTAGTCATGATGATTTTGGATGTAGCCTTAGGTTAAAAGTCACTCGCCTCCTATTCCATAATTCTTTGGGTCTTCACCTAACGGAACAAACACCATAGCATCAGAGTTAAGGCAGTACCTCAAACCTGTTGGTGGCGGTCCATCATTAAATACATGGCCCAGATGACTACCACTCTTACTATCAAGAATTTCTATCCGCTTCATTCCATGCGCGTCATCTGATCGATATATTATAGCATCCTTATCTATTGGTTCAAAGAATGACGGCCATCCACATCCCGAATCAAACTTTGCATCTGAAAGAAATAATGGCTGTCCTGAGGCCAAACTATAGTATGTACCTGTTTCCTTTGAATTCCAATATTTCCCAGTGTAGGCGCGCTCAGTGCCTTGTTGTCTCAATATATAGTATGCCTCATCTGAAAGTTTAGCCTTCCATTCTGCGTCAGTCATTTTAATTTCCACGGGCACTTCTTGTCCTGAAGAATAAACCTTTTCAATCAAATCGTTTCCTTCCATTTGTTCTTTGCTTTGGCCACAAGCACTAATCGCTATGGCTATAATTATTAGTGTAAAAAGACTCTTCATAATATTGATATAACCGTTAGTAAATTAGAATTGTTCGATCAATTCATAATCTTATGAAGATCACTGTTGCGAATTCTTACAATATTTTCTGGAAGCATGAAATATGTATTATCGATAGGTTCATGTTTTAGCTCCCGAGCAGTAAGCTTCATAGTGATACCATTTCTCACTATTGAATATTCCAATGGCAGGTATTTAAGACCACTTAATTCCACTTTTAATGGATTAAGATATTTCCTATCGACCCAAGCGTAAAAGTTCTCACCTGTTCCCGATTGCAAATACATCTGCCGTGTATCAACGCCAAGAATATTCTTTATCTCATCTTTCTCAATTACCCTGAATCGTATTGACTTGTCTTCAATGGGCTCAACCATAAGAACATGTCTTTGCATGAAATGGAAAATTTGATAAACCGAATCAATACCTGCTTTATGAATCTGAAGAAGCTCCCCAGCTATTGCGCTTTGCTGAACTATTCGGAGATTCTCCCCTTTGACTATCATGGTCACTTGCTGAGGTAATGAGAGCTCTGCTCCTTCCATACCATCAGGAAAAGAGACGTATTCTACATCGTAAATTATTCTTCCTTCAAAAGGCTTTTGACCTTGGATATGGAATGAGAATGATAAAAAACACAATATTAAAACTAAGGTTCTACTCAACTTTAGCTCCTTTTATTTGCTCGATGGTTTTTTCCATCTTTTTATAAAGTTCATTACTTATAGGAGCTAAGGGCAGCCTGACATGTGCCTCTGTTACGCCCAATATTTCAAGAGCCGCCTTAATGCCACCAGGATTTCCTTCAGCAAATAGGAGATACACGAAATCAATCAATAAGTAATGGTATTTGCGGGCCTTATTGTAATCGCCAATAAAACAAGCCTTTGAAATTGCTGAAAACTCTTCAGGAAAAGCATTTGCAATTACCGAAATGATGCCATCACCACCAAGAGACATATGCGGAACAACCAGAGGGTCATCGCCACTAAGAACCAAGAATTTGGAAGGCTTTCGTTTAATGATGGCGCCAACTTGATCTAGGTCACCTGAAGCTTCCTTCATTGCGATGATATTTGAATGGTTAGCTAATTCCAACGTTGTTGACGATGACATATTTGAAGCCGTTCTTCCCGGAACATTGTACAAAATGAGCGGCAGTGGACTAGCATCTGCCAAAGCTTTATAATGAGCGATAATGCCATTCTGAGTAGGCTTGTTGTAATAAGGACTTGCAGATAATATCGCATCTACTCCTTTCAGGTCAATCTTTTCAAACCCATGAATTAAGGCCCTTGTATCATTTCCGCCATGACCAAATACTAGAGGAAGACGCCCTTCATTAACATCAACAACACAATCTAAAACTTCTTGCTTCTCACTCTGAGTTAGTGTTGCTGATTCACCCGTTGTTCCTTGAACCACAAGGTAGTCTACACCACCATCAATAAGGTGATTTGTCAATGCTTCAAGCGCTGGAAAATCAACCTCGCCTGAAACTTTAAAAGGTGTAACCATTGCTACTCCTGTTCCTCGAAAATCTTTCATGCAGCTTTTGATTTATTAAACTTGGTGATGTAGTAGTCCAAATGATGAATTAGTTTTCGTACGTCCTTCTCGTCTTTTACATCAATCATAAAATCGAGCAAATATGTCCTATCCGCATCGTAAGCTCCCGTCTTCCATGAAGCTTTGAGCTTTGAAACTAATACATCACACGCTAACGCTTTTCCTCTTGTTAAGTCAATGAGAACATCATAGTTCTTTTTTAGACTTTCTATTAATGATTCAGATTTATACTTTCCTAAAAGATTCAAATCAGCATTTGAGAAAACTATGTTCTTTTTGTTTGGCTGAGATTTTTGCAATAGTTTCTTCGAAGAAAAGTAAACATAGAAATCAACCTCTTTCAATCCTCTTTTTCGAAGCTCATTCACATAGCTCTGTATATGAGAAAAAGACGCATCCTCAGAAAACACAGCCACCACCGCCATCTTCATAATCAAATCACCATGAACTAAGCTAGAAAGTCTATCACTTTCCTTACTTCGTTTCTTAAGAATGTATTTTACAATTGGTGTGATCACTGTATTAAAAGAATCTATGACGCACGAAACGTCTTTTCAAAAATAACTATCTAATGTTTTGAGACTCCGGAGGGTCATTGTATATTCTATCTTTCGACCCCGCCTTTAATTCAACATCCTCAACAAACTCCCATTTGCGTCTTTTCCATTGAAAGGCATCAAACTCAAGGACAGGAATATAAAACTCATACAACCCTTCTAAGTCAGGCTGCATTGGGACTAAATGGTTGAAAACTATACGTTTTTTCTGCTTGTCATAATTCATCGAAACGCTTGCATCAGTTTTATACTCAATTATAAATCTCTTGATCTTCGACTCATATGGGTAATCAAAAATATCAGCCCCAAATTTCAATCCCCTCTTTGTTATGCTTAATACATCAATAACTTTTAAGGATGAATATTGATCCTGACCGTCCCAACCAAGCAACATATAAGCTCTTTTACGTTTCTTTTTACCAGATGCCTTTGAAGGAATTATGTTATAGTATAATGCACCATACCAATCTTTTTCACTAAAAATTTTGCGGTACTCTCCTTCTAAATTGCGGTATCCTCTTTTAAGCTCAATTACTTTATGAATATTTTCCTTTTTATCAAAATACTGCACAAAGCAGTAGTACCGATTAGTTTGATCATTAAAAGGCAGATTCCAATTAATCATTCTAAAATAGCCATCTCCACTGCGTAAATCGGCAATCATGGGGATGGTATCAAACTCAGTAACAAAACTTTTAGGGTGATTCAGCGCATCGCGCATAAACATTAAGAATTCGGCATTAGCCTGAACTCTTGTTTCGTCATCTTCAGCATCAAGCACCGCTTGACGAAGAACAACTAACTGTTTGATCTTAGCCTTAATGCTAACATCTTGATCATCTTCAGCTCTTAAATCAAAGCTTGAAAATAATAAGCAACAAAGTATAATTCGAGTAATCATCAATGCGAAGATTGATCGATTATCACTTCAAATGATGAAAAGAAAAGAAAGTAATTGACGATTAAAGGTGGAGAAACTCTTTTTTACCCACTAAATCTTCTCTAGACTCTCTGAAATCAGGGTCATCAATACAGCAATCTACCGGACAAACAGCAGCACATTGGGGTTCATCATGAAACCCAACGCATTCGGTACATTTATCTGTAACGATGTAATAAACGTCCATAGAATTAGGCTCATTTTCAGCATCTGCTTCTGCCTCAGCACCATTCTTTCCTGCAACGTGACCTGTTAATCCTGTTCCATCAGCAAAACGCCATTCCATTCCACCTTCGTAAATAGCGTTGTTTGGACACTCAGGTTCGCAAGCTCCACAGTTGATGCACTCATCGGTTATCATTATTGCCATGACCGAAATTCAATTTTAAGTTTGGGTGGCAAATGTAACAGGATGAAATGTGAATTGAATAAAGATCTTTACCAAACTTCAACAACAAATTACTTATGGAAGACATTAAATCTCGGGAGGATATTGAGTTTTTAATTCAAACCTTTTATTCAAAGGCTTTAAAGGATAAAACGATTGGTCATTTTTTCAACGAAGTCGTTTCGCTTGATTTAGAATCTCACCTACCGAAGATGTATGATTTTTGGGAAATGGTGCTATTTGACTCCAGTGAATACAAGGGTAATCCTATGAAAGTACACCAAGACTTAAACACAAAAAGTGCGATGAATAAAACTCACTTTGATGTATGGATCAGTCTATTCAATGAAACTGTTGACGCGAATTTTAGCGGTGTAAAAGCAAATCATGCAAAAACTAGAGCCTTGTCAATGGCGACAATGATCCAAATAAAGACCTTTAATCAGAATAAGGGCTGATTTAGACGTTGAATCTGAAGTGCATTACGTCACCATCTTTAACAACGTACTCTTTACCTTCAACATGAAGCTTTCCAGCGTCCTTTACTGCGCTTTCTGATTTGTAGTGAATGTAATCATCATAACCAATTACTTCTGCTCGAATAAATCCTTTTTCGAAGTCTGTATGAATCACACCTGCGGCCTGAGGCGCTTTGAAACCCTCCAAAATCGTCCAAGCTCTTACTTCTTTTACCCCTGCAGTGAAATATGTATTAAGATTAAGCAGACGATACGCACTATTGATAAGCTTGGCTACACCAGCTTCTTCAAGGCCTAAGTCCTCCAAAAACATTTTACGCTCATCATAAGTATCCAACGATGCAATGTCAGCCTCAATCCCTACACCCAACACCAACACCTCTGCATTTTCATCCTTTACAGCTTCCTTTACTTGATCAACCATTGCATTGCCATTCACCGCAGAAGCTTCATCCACATTGCACACATACATCACTGGCTTATCAGTGAGTAAGTATAAATCTGATGTAAGCTCCTTTTCTTTTTCATCAATATCAGCAGATCTTGCAGACTTTCCAGTTTCAAGATGCAATCTGTATTTCTCATAGATATCAAATAGCTTCTTCGAATCTTTGTCGCCAACTTGTGCCTGCTTCCTGATCTTGTCTGTTCTCTTTTGAAGTGTTTCAAGGTCTTTCAACTGCAGCTCCATATCAATCACTTCCTTGTCTCTAACTGGATTCACATTGCCATCAACATGAACTATGTTTCCATCTTCAAAACATCTCAATACATGAATGATAGCATCACATTCGCGAATATTACCAAGGAACTGATTTCCTAAACCTTCTCCTTTACTTGCACCTTTAACCAATCCAGCAATATCAACGATTTCAATAGTGGTTGGAAGAATTCTTTCAGGATTAACCAGTTCTGCCAACTTATTTAGCCTTTCGTCTGGAACAGTTATAGTTCCTACGTTCGGTTCGATCGTACAAAAAGGGAAATTAGCAGCTTGAGCTTTCGCGTTACTCAAACAATTGAAAAGGGTTGATTTACCAACATTAGGAAGACCAACAATACCACATTTTAAAGCCATTACATGTTCAAATTGGGCGGCAAATGTAGGTTAAAACTTATCGTTATAAACGGAGTATTTATTCATACAAAACAGATACTGAGCCATTCTCCGTGCGACCGTCAACGACTAAATTATAAAAGTAAACTCCTGGCGAAACCAGCTCTCCGCTCGGAAGGTGTCCATCCCAACGTGCATTATTACCTGAGCCTTTGAAAATCAAAACTCCCCAACGATTATAAACAGATAAATAAATTTGATCAAAGTATTCGTAACCGCCCAAATCGAAGTAGTCATTTAAACCGTCTCCATTGGGCGTGATAACATTTGGCCCATGCACTTGACAATCAAGGAATGAGATGAAAACTTCATCCGCATCAGTGCCGCATTCATTCGATATTATTACAGAATAATACCCCGTGTCATAAACCGCAATTGAGGAATCATTGCTCCCATTTGACCAACGAAAAGAGTAATTATCCTTATGTCTTTGAGTTATTGTAAGTATAAAGGGTCTGTCCTTAGCACAAATAGTAGAATCGTTGATTGAAATTGAAGGCGCTTGACCAAACTGCACTGGCAAACTATCGAGACTTGCACAAGTAGAATCGAAATAACCAACGGTCACAAAACCTCTTTGATCTGAAAATAGAATCGCCTCCTGAGCCGCTGATTGCAAAAAGACCAAGTTCGTATCAATTTCAGAGTCTAATATTGACCAGTATCCGCCCAACGAAGATTTACTAAGAGATATCGTATCTAAACTATCGCAAACAGGATTTTGAGACAAGAGCCTTGGTGCTCTATAAAAAGTGACATCAATACTATCAGTCTGAGAATTGCATCCCGTAACGGTCAGGTAATAAGTTCCAGATTGAGTCACGACCAATTCTCTATCCGTCTCCCCACCTACGGACCAAGAATAGACAGCATTGAGCTCATCAGTAGCTGGGATAATCGCAAAAGTATCCCCAAAGCACCCTAATGTATCATTGAATAAATCTGCTGGAATATCGCCATAGTATGACAATTTCAATGTATCTAAGAACAAACATTGGTTCTTAAAATACTGCATTTCAATCAAGTAAGTGGCGTTAGAATCTGTAGTAATTAAGACGATTGTATCTTGATTACTAGGCGAAAATTGTAAATGACTCTCACCGTAAAGTGGATTCCAAAAAGTAGAGTCACTGTTGCTCACTGACAATGTTATTTCATCCAAACATGTTCCAGTGTCGATACTTACGGGCAATGGTTTTGGAGTTTGATAGACTGATATTGTAGTGTCAGAAAGGCAACCAAAATCATCTAAGACCTGAAAGGTATAGTAGTTAAAACCTGCTGTATCATTGAATAGTGAGACAATAGTATCTCCGAAGCTTGTCACCGCTGGGTCATTTACAGAGTTACCATCATGCCATTGAGCATCAACAATTGTGCTTGTGTAGCTTTCAAAGTTGGGGTTGATATATGGATTAAAGAAAATCGCCCAATCGAATATATAACCATTGTCTACTGCCAGGTTATCTCTTATGGTTAGCTTCCAAGTTCCATTAACAGGACATCCAATTAAATCATCAAAGGTTTGTTCGGGCAAGTAGATACTATCTGGATTCATTCCTTGCCCAGGAGAGAGAGTAGTCGGAAGCGTATTACCCAATCCGTGCTCTGTAGCCATAGTTCCCCAATCAGCTAGTGTATCACTAAAATTATATGTCCAGCCAATACCTGGATTACTGGTTCCATCGTCCAAAGCATCGCCCAAATATGTTCCGCCACCATTAAATCCACCTGCAAAAGCTGGACCAATACCAGTGCCTCCGAAGCTATTAAAAACAATAATTGAATCACCATTCGGGCAACTTAACATCATCTCTAAATCTCCTAGAAAAGAATGTTCCATTGTTATGGAAAGACGCATAACATCCACTCCTGAACTTAACGTTTGTCCTGATCCAAATCCAGATATTTCAACTTCAGCTTCGTAGTTCACTTGATTTCCATCTGGCAAAAAAGTTAACCCAGCAAAAGAGCCTCCTACTTCAGTAATCGAAACCGTAGAGCTCACCCCAACTGTGTCACTCCCTGTAAGGCCGGCTATTAAAATAACAGTATCTCCTTCGCAAATCGAATCATTCAATGCTCGCGTTTGAGAGAAATCAATCCTTGGAGCAACTCTTATGGATGAAGCAATCTGCTCTGTATAAGGAAATTGATCTGTAACCTGAAGTGTAACCACATAACCAGCGCTGTTAGGTGGAAAGTACCAAACACTATCTCCAACAGCAGTTTGTCCATCACTAAAAAACCACTTATATATAACGTTGGTATCGTTTTGAGAATAACCTATGCCAGCATTTTCAAGTGAAAACGGGAAATCTGCTGTAGCCACATATAAAATAGAATCCTGTCCACACATTGTTATCCTTCCCGTATCCGCAGGAACCATTGAATCTGTCAAATTACCGTTTACATAACCTTGCATATGGGGAACAAAAGGCTGAGGTAAACTTGCGCATGCTACATTGGCATCCCAGCCAGCACTATCTACAACTGGCCCTGATTGAAAAGCAACGGTGATGCATCCTGACGGATTATTAAAATAAGAAGCTTGAGCGCTAAATCCACTTGGATCTGTAAAACTATTATGAGCTCCTAAATAGGGCGAAAATACATCTGGCCCATCCCATGCATAAACACTATCACCTGCACCTACACTCCATCCAAAAGAAAATGCCACAACAACTTTGCTATTATTGACAAGATCCGGACAAAAAACAATCGTATCAGAAAAGTTAGGGCTGTAATTTCCCCCGGGCCCTCCATCATCGTAAAAATTTGGTCCTACAATAGTGTTTATGACAGGGCAATCCAAGGGATTGGCTTGATCAAAACTTGGATCGGTAATAAGAATAGTCTGAGCATGAGAAACTGTTAAAACAGTAAGCAAAGCAAAAAATGATAGAAGCCTTTTCATTGTTCAAGCTCTTTAAATTCTCTTCTAACCAAATTCATTGGCTTAAGCACTAACATTCTATCGCCATCTGCAATAATGAAATATTGAAATTTTTGATCATCAATTTCAAAAGGAATCATTTCAAAAGAAAATGGTTCAAAACCAATTTCACCAATTTTATTCTTAGGATCTGAAAGCTTTTCAGTTGGCACATTCGAAACGTACCAACTATTCTCTTTCACAAACTCATCAAAAGATGGAGCGTCTTGTGCACTTATACCTTTCGAAATAAAGGTGACTAATATTATAGTTAGAAATATCCTAATCATGTTTTAAAATTAAGTTTAAGAAAAATCTAGCCATTACAACTTCTCAAAAGTTTTAAACATTCGCTTTCTGCCGAAGCAAGGCCTTCTATTTTCGCGATCTGAAGCAAAACAAATGGCAGAGATAGACTTCCTAACGAAACGTTCATCACAAGTAAGACGTGATATTGTAAGAATGGTGCACTCGTGCTATAGCGGTCACCCAGGAGGCTCGCTTGGATGTGCCGATTTTTTCGTTGCACTCTATGGTGAAATGATGAGCTTCGACTCGAAGAACTTCGAAATGGATGGAAAAGACGAGGATCTTTTCTTTTTATCTAACGGTCATATTAGTCCTGTGTGGTATTCAGCATTGGCGCGAAGCGGCTATTTCCCCATTGAAGAATTAGCAACATTCCGTCAAATAGATTCCCGCCTTCAAGGTCACCCAACTACCGCTGAGCATTTACCCGGAATTAGAATGGCCTCCGGTTCTTTAGGTCAAGGTCTAAGTGTGGCTATTGGAGCTGCTTTAGCGAAAAAGCTAAACAATGACGATCATCTGATTTACACGTTACATGGTGATGGTGAACTTCAGGAAGGACAAATTTGGGAAGCTGCGATGTATGCACCACATCACAAAGTGGATAACCTCATTGCTTCTATAGATTACAATAGCCGTCAGATCGATGGTGATGTGGATGACGTGCTATCTCTCGGAAACCTTCGAGCCAAGTGGGAAGCTTTTGGATGGGATGTGCTAGAAACGAATGGCAACAACATGGCTGAATTAGTGGGAACATTGAAAAAAGCCAAAGGAATGACCGGCAACGGAAAGCCTATCGTTATTATAATGACAACTGAAATGGGACAAGGTGTGGATTTCATGATGGGAAGTCATAAATGGCATGGCGTTGCTCCAAATGATGAACAATTGGCCCAAGCTTTGAGTCAACTGGCCGAAACGGAAGGTGATTACTAAATCACCTTCAAATCAATGAGCATGCGAAATCACCTAGCTTTAATTTTTCTTCTTTCTCTGTTTTGTTCGAGTTCATTCGCCCAACAAGAGCAGCCGTTAACGCGCATCTTGTTCATCTTAGATGCATCGAATAGCATGAATGGCGTTTGGGAAAACAAGCCGAAAATTGATGTTGCTACTCGACTGCTTTCAACCGCACTAGACTCTCTGAAGGACATCGAGAATCTTGAATTGGCCTTACGTGTTTATGGTCATGAGAAATACTACCAGAAAGGTCAAGACTGTGACGACACCAAACTATTGGTTCCTTTCGGTCCCAACAATGCTATTCGCATGAAAACCGAGCTTCGAAAGCTCAAACCAAAAGGCACAACGCCAATTGCAGCGACACTTGAAAAATCTGCAAACGATTTTCCCAAATGCCCTCGTTCTGAATGCAGAAACATTATAATTCTTATCACAGATGGAATCGAAGAATGCAATGGAGATCCCTGTGCTGTGTCCTTAGCATTGCAGAAAAGAAACATCATATTAAAGCCTTTCGTAATAGGGGTTGGACTGAATGTTGAATTTAGAGAAGCCTTTGAATGCGTTGGAACATACTTTGATGCTACTAATCAGAAAAAATTCAAATCGGCACTTGACATTGTAATTTCTCAGGCACTTAATAATACTACTGCTCAAGTAAACCTCTTAGATTTTGCGGGGAACCCAACAGAGACTAATGTAAACATGACGTTTTACGACCAGCGCACTGGAGCAATACTTCACAATTTTGTCCATACCATTAATAATCGTGGAAACCCTGACACTCTTGCTCTAGAGCCGGTCCATACTTATAGAGTTGTGGCACATACTATCCCTACAAGAGAGGAAGACAGCATTGTTATTACCGCTGGAAAACACACCATAATTGGTATCCCAACTCCACAAGGAGATTTAACGCTCAAAATGCAAGGCGTAAACCCTGAAAACAATGATTTATCCGTAATTGTGCGTGAAGCGGGCAAAATGCAAACACTGAATATTCAGCTCTTTTCAGAAACTCAGAAATACATCATCGGAAAATATGACCTAGAGATATTGACGATGCCGAGAACATATATTGAAGATGTAGACATTTCTCAAAGTCATACCACTACCATCGAAATTCCGCAGCCTGGAATTGCGACATTTAGTAAACTAGGCTATGGGTATGGGAGTGTATATGTGGTTAAAAACAACCAACTCCAGTTGGTTGCTACACTAGACTTAATGAAGGAAAGAGAAACATTAACGCTTCAACCAGGTGAATACGTGGCCGTTTTCAGACCTAAACAGGCGAGAGAAAGCATATTTACTGTAGAAAAGAGATTTAAAGTGACATCTGGCGCATCCGCTGCTGTGAAGTTTAATTAATAATATTATGAGCATACACGATTTAAACCCTACCGATAAAAAAGACACGAGAAGTGGATTTGGCGATGCTATACTCGAACTTGGAAAAGAAGACGAACGTGTTGTTGCTCTTTGTGCCGACTTGACAGGATCGTTAAAGATGAACGGATTTGCGAATGAATTTCCAGATCGTTTTTTTCAAACGGGAATTGCTGAGGCAAATATGATGGGTATGGCAGCAGGACTGACCATTGGTGGAAAAATCCCGTTTACAGGAACATTTGCCAATTTCAGTACAGGACGAGTTTATGATCAAATTCGTCAGTCAATTGCATACTCGCAGAAGAATGTGAAAATATGCGCTTCACATGCAGGGTTAACATTAGGTGAAGATGGTGCAACTCATCAAATATTGGAAGACATTGGCCTTATGAGAATGTTGCCGAATATGACGGTGATTAATCCCTGTGACTACAATCAAACCTTTGCAGCAACCAAAGCGATTAAAGACCACGAAGGACCAGTTTATCTTAGATTTGGGCGACCGAGTTGGCCAATTTTCGCCTCGAAAACATCTTTTGAAATAGGAAAGGCTTGGAAGATAAATGACGGAAAGGATGTGACGATCATAGCCACCGGACATATGGTTTGGTATGCCGTGTTAGCCGCAAAAGAACTAGAGAAACTAGGTATCACTGTAGACTTATTGAACATACACACCATCAAACCGATTGATCAGGAAGCTATTTTAGATTCGGTAAGCAAGACGGGCTGTGTTGTGACTGCTGAAGAGCATAACAGATTCGGAGGTCTTGGGGAGGCTGTTGCACAGGTTACATCAACCAACCATCCGGTGCCACAAGAGTTTGTTGCGGTGAATGACAGCTTCGGTGAAAGTGGAAAACCAACAGACCTTCTCAAGAAATATGGCCTTGACGTGAGTGATATTGTAAAAGCAGCTCAAAAAGTATTGCACAGAAAAGGTTAAAACAAACCTATTCATTGGCTTTCTTTGAATAAACAATCAAGATGGCATTTTCTCCTCACTTAGCGCAAACAAGCCCATTTCCATTAGGAATTGAAATTGCACGTGCTGATGGCTGCTACATCTTTGATACTGATGGTAAGCGATACCTGGACTTAATTTCTGGAATAGCAGTTACCAATATTGGACATCGCCACCCGCATGTCATTGAGCGTATTAAAGCACAACTTGACCTTTATCAGCATGTGATCCCTTTTGGAGAGTTTTCACAAGCTCCTCAAAATAAACTTGCAGACAAACTAGCGTCACTTCTCCCCGATCAACTCAACTGCAGTTACTTCGTGAACAGCGGAACAGAAGCGAATGAAGCCGCCCTAAAACTAGCAAAACGCGCTACTGGAAGGTATGAGATTGTTTCCATGAAAAAGAGCTACCATGGAGCCACGCATGGTTCTTTGAGCGTGAGCGGTAATGAGATTAAAAAGCAACAATTTAGACCCTTTTTACCTGGCACAACATTTATCGACTTCAATGATATCAGTCAATTGGATCGAATCAATGAGAAGACAGCAGCAGTTATCGTAGAGCCAATCCAAGGTGATGCTGGGGTTCGAATTCCAGATGCCAACTACTTGGCAGCCCTTAGATCAAAATGTGATGCCACTGGAGCCCTCTTAATTTTTGATGAAATTCAAACAGGCATGGGTCGTACAGGAAAACTTTTTGCCTTTGAACATTACAATGTAATTCCTGATATAATTACGATAGCCAAAGCGTTTGGCGGTGGAATGCCAATAGGAGCCTTTATAAGCTCAAAAGAAAGAATGGATCTATTGACTCATGACCCCATTCTTGGTCATATTACAACATTTGGCGGTCATCCGGTTTGCTGCGCTGCTGCCTTAGCCAATCTTGAGGTACTCACAGAAAGAGAAACTTGGTTATCAGAAGTCGATTCAAAAGGGACTTTGTTTAAAGAGCTTCTTCAACACAATCAAATAAAGGAAGTTAGACAAATTGGACTTATGATGGCGGTTGAGCTGAACAGTCCAGATGAAGTTGATAAAGTGATTGCCCGCTTGCTTGAAGAGGGGATTATTGGGTTCTATTTCTTAAGTACTCGAAATGCTTTTAGGTTAGCACCACCACTTTGCATCTCTAATGAAGAAATTGAGTGGGCAAGCAGCAAGATTCTCAAAGTAATGGAAGAGCTGTGAAATGGCTCTTGTTCAGTTTATTACTTATGTTTTGTTTGCTTTCTAGCGCGCAAAAACAGACTTTACCAATCGACAGTATTAATCCCATTCATTATCACTCTTTAGATTCCCTTGTCGCAAACGCCTATCTTGATCATTCGATGTTCGAGCATCAATCTCGATTTTCATTGATCACCGAAACTAAAAATGGGTTCTCTGCTCTTATAGTTAATGGCGAAAGTGCCGAGGAATTCCCATTAGTTAAGCCGAATTCGTCCCATCGTATTACGCTTGCTGAAATGGAATCATTTGATGTAAATCTTGATGGTATCTACGACTTAATTATTTCACTTAACCATTTGCAAGGTCATAGCTTGGGTGAAGAAACCTTCCAAGAAATCATTATTTCAAAGTATATTTTAGACACGGCTAACTCCACCTTGTTGCTGAAGGACACCACCTTTGTTGAAGGCATTTCAACCCTGTTGCTTGGAGAGAGCCCAATTCCTGTTGAACGCATCTTTACATCTAACAGTCCAATTCATGTTTTCGAAGGCAAACTTTTATTCATGCCATGCACCGGAAATAACTGCGAAACATCTGCGAGTAAAAAGGAATCGGAATACCTATGGATTGAAAATAGATTTATTCTAAAAGAATATTAATCATCAAACAACCTTCGTTGTCGAGCAGGAGCAGCGCCCATTCCTTCCAAATTTAGAGAGGTAAAAAGCTCATATTCATATTCAGGAACTACCCTCTCACCTATTGGTCTTAATAAATGTAAGCCTTCATTCTTTGGATTTCTTATTTCAGAGGATATTGGATATGCATTCATACAATCGCCAGAAATTGGCTTTAACAGTGCCGTAATATCTCCCAAATCGGCTGAGCTATCCAACCAAAGCGCTTCATCTTCTTGACTTAGAATGACTGGAGAGCGATGATGCATGAGCTTTTTGGTCACGCTATTAGCGGGAGCCGTTATTATTGCAAAGGATTTAAAAATCTCTCCACTGGATTTATCAACCCATTCATCCCAAATTCCTGCAAAAGCGAAAGGACGTTGACCATCTTTCATATACACACAATATGGCTTTTTCAATTTCTCCACCTTAGGGCCTTCAATAAATGCATCCGCCACAACTAAACACCTTTTGGATCTTATAGATGTTCGAAACATTGGTTTTGAAATGATCCCTTTCGCGCCTGAATAGCGATCATCGTTTTCCTTATTGTGATCACCTTCTGAACGCGCGTTAATCACGTACATTTTCTTTTGAGCCCAAGAAGGAGTGAACCCGAACGTGAATAGACTCAATTCATTCGGCTCGCTATTAGTGATTACAAGGGCTAATTGTCCAGCAGAAACATTAGCACTTGATTCAATATTAATTCCCTCGGCAGTGACACCAAATCGCTTTTCAATTTCTTTGACTTTTGTAATTGTTACATACCTGCCGCACATACTAACGAAGATGCATAACTTTTAGATCACAAAAAAGCCTCCCAAATTGAGGAGGCTTTGATTAAACTCAGGTTCAAAATACTTTTGGTTAATCATCAAAATCTTCCGTTTCCAAAAACTTTTTCCAGCTTTTACTAAGCTGCTTATTAGCATCAATTTTTTTAATCTTGAACTCTCGCTCAAAACTAGATCTCTGGCGATCCGTAGACTGTATTTTTCTCATAGCCTAAAATGAATATTTTTTCAAAATATAATTATGTGAACTTTTGTTTAATAGTTCTTTTTAACCAAATACATAATTAATAAAAAGGAAAACAGAATATTCAATCGTTCGAAAATATTTTTGAGTATAAAAAAAGCCCCAAATGGGGCCTTATTGCATTTCAAGTAAAATCCTTACTCAGATTCTATCTTTTTAGCCGTCAATTGCGCTTTGAAAATCTTCTCGTAAGCAATAAATAAAGCTACTGAATAGACTAAGTCTCCAGTAATGGTATTTTGAAAAAATGGTATTGCCGCAGCATAACATGCAATCAAACCATCAAATGACATAGGATACATCAAGCCTCCTGCCCAAACACCAAAATTGGACACAATGAAAAAAATCAGCGATGCCGCCAAGCTTCCTCCTAGCATCCTGGTCATTGTGACTTTCGAAAACAACTTAGTTCCTAAAAGGTAAATCAAAACAATGCTTGCGTAAATGAATATTGCACCATCCGTGAAAAGCGTAAACCCTCCAGTTGAATAAACTAGATTATTCAATATCAAATCACTGGCCATCCATGCCAGCATGGTTACCAATAAGCCTAAACCCTTTCTACCTAAATAAGCAGATCCGAATAAAGCCATTGCACCAAGAGGAGCAAAATTCATTGGATGAGGAATAAGCCTTGTCAAGGCAGCTACTATAATGATGGCAATAATTGCGATTGTCTTCTTGTTCATTTGCATACTGCGAAAATAGCCATCGTTTTGAAAAAGACACGCCAAGAAGTTTGAGCATTTTATTTCCTTTGACTTCAACACGTGGGATAATGTATTCAATTCATCTTCTAAATTCATTGCAAAGCCAAGCCTCTGAAGAAAAGTGAGTTTGCATGGAGGCCTATATAAAGAATCAATTCACTTTCGTTGGGGTACCTTCTAAATTAAGGAAGGAAGTATTAAAGAGACATATTCGAATTCAAGGCATACCAAGGGATGAACAATTTGAAATTGAAATAAAAGCACTTTGGAAACTCAAAATAAGAGAGCTCAACTATTGTGCTCAAGAATTAATGAATCAAAAGAAATGGTTTAGGCAAAAAGACTCAATTCACTGACTAGAATGGATGATCTTAAACGAATCTTGGTGGGACACCGTTGACTATATTGCTACCACACTGGCAGGTTTCAAAATCAAATCCCGTGTTTGCAAGAAATTTTATAGCCAAGCATGAGCTAAAGCCATTAAGTCTGCGCGAAGCCAAAAAATACATCTAGTCAAATTTCAAACCTTGCAGACCATACCAAACCCTGGTATCGAACGATAACGATATAAATTCCACTCTTTAAATTGTTAGAAATATCTTCATGAGTGTTCACTTGACCACATTCTATTTTAGCACTAAAGCTCTTGGCTTTCGTTCCCTGAACATCGAATACCTCAACGGAGTAAACCTCAGTATACTCTGACATTATCATTAACCCAAATCCGTTTGGGCTATTAAACAGGGTTATTTCAAAACCTACTTCATTAAAAGTCGAATCTGCATCAAAAAATTCATTAGTCTGAGCATATAAATGATCAACACTTGAGCCTAGCGCCAATATTATAACCACCAAACATACTCGATATGTTGCTTTCATTGCTGCAAGTTTTCCACCCATAAAGATGTATAAAAACTATTGATTTTCACCACTTTAAGCGATTGATTATAGTCAGAAAAGAAGGTGATTAAAGGCATATAAGTTTATCTGATCGCAAATCCTTAAAAAGATGTGTAAAGAATTGGCAACTTAGAAGGATTAAGACCTTGTCATTCTATCTGCTTGCTTATTTTTGAAGCTCAAGACTATTGGTGAATTACACAGAATAAATGAGTGAAAAGCTTCTAAAAGCGATGATGCAGCTATTTGCGATAATAGCTGACATTGACGAATTAAATAACAAGAGTAGAATTGTAGTTGAGCACTTCCTGAAACAACGGTTGGCGCTTGATCAAGTTGAAATCTATCTTGGTCATTACGATAAATATCTAGAAACGCATCATAAAGTTTCCACCAAAAAAGAGGGGAAACGCAAGAAGACTTCACTAAACTCAGTGAAAGTTCTCAAGATCTGTACACAGATCAATGGCGAGTTAGAGCAGCGTCAAAAAATATTCGTTCTACTTCGCCTTGTCGAATACATCAATACGGATAAAACACCAACCGATCAAGAACTTGAATTCGTTGATACGGTATCCGATGTCTTCAACATTCCAAGTGAAGAGCTTTCTGACATCAAAAAATTTGTAACCTGCTCCGAAACATCTGTTGAAGATTCTGAAAAGCTGCTTATCATTAACTCCCAGGAAGAATTAGCCAGCAGAACAAAGAATAAGCACATTAAGCATGACACCCTTTCTGGATCTCTATTGATCCTTTCGGTTGAGAGTGTAAACATGTACGCTCTAAAATTCTTTGGCGATGACGAATTACTTCTAAACGGGCAAATTATTGACCCTGAGAGAGTTTATATTCTTACCCAAGGATCTTCTATCAGAAGTTCTAAGGTCAGCCCTATTTATTACAGTGATATTATTAGCCGATTCCTCAGTGATAAAAGTGTAAGTAAAATCATTTTTACAGCCGATGAAATCACTTATCGATTTAAAGGTGGCACTATTGGTCTTCATCCTTTAAGCTTTAGTGAAGAATCGGGGAAACTTATCGGAATAATGGGAGCCAGTGGATCTGGTAAATCTACGCTGCTGAATATTCTGAATGGAAATTACACACCGTATTCTGGAGCTGTAACCATAAATGGAAACGACATCCACCATAGCCGCGGAGACGTGAGCGGTATGATTGGATATATTTCTCAGGATGACCTTCTCATTGAAGAGCTGACTGTATATCAAAACCTCTTCCTAAATGCTAAGCTTTGCTTTGATGGATTGAGTGATGAAGCCATTCGTGAGCGCGTTGATAAAACATTGATTTCTTTAGGTCTTTATGAGATTAAGGATATTGAGGTTGGAAACCCAATGAATAAAAAAATCAGTGGTGGTCAACGTAAGCGTTTGAACTGTGGACTGGAATTGATTCGAGAACCATCTGTTTTGTTTGTTGATGAGCCTACTTCTGGCCTTTCTTCCAGAGATTCAGAAAACATAATGGACTTGTTGAAGGAACTTGCTCTCAAGGGGAAGTTGATTTTCGTTGTAATTCACCAGCCGTCATCTGAAATTTTCAAGATGTTTGATAAGTTGATGATTACGGATACTGGCGGATACCCTATCTATTTTGGAAATCCACTGGACGCAATTGTTTACTTCAAAAGTGAAGTGCAAGCTATCAATCAGTCCGAAAGTGAATGTGCAAGATGTGGTAACGTAAATCCGGAACAAATCTTCAACATCATCGAAGCAAAAGTTGTAGATGAATATGGCAATCTAACTGAAAAACGAAAAACATCTCCTAAAGAATGGAATGAAGTTTTCAATAGAAAATTCGATGAGGAACTAAACAAAGAAAACCCTGACCTTCCTGAAGTTGAATTCAAAACCCCTAACGTTTTTAATCAGTTTAAGGTATTCGTAACACGTGATGTGCTTTCTAAAATCACAAACAAGCAATACCTGGCAATTAACTTACTTGAAGCTCCTTTGCTTGGATTCATTCTGAGTTATTTCCTGCGTTACATAATGATTGGTGAGCAAGATTCTGGTGAGTACGTGTTCTATGAAAACGACAACCTTATCGTATACATGTTTATGGCAATTATTGTTGCCTTATTCCTTGGCCTCACAGTTAGTGCTGAAGAAATATTCAAGGATCAAAAAATACGGAAGAGAGAATCGTTCCTCAGTTTGAGTAAAGGCAGTTATTTGATTTCGAAGATCGTAATCATGTTTCTTCTTTCAGGAATTCAGATGTTCATGTTCATCTTACTGGGAAACTTGATTTTAGGAATTGATGGAGTGCTCTGGGATTACTGGCTTATCCTCTTCTCTACAGCATGTTTTGCTAATATGTTAGGGCTTAATATTTCAGCCAGTTTTAATTCTGCTGTGACTATTTACATCATTATTCCTTTTCTCATCATTCCACAGATTTTATTCAGTGGTGTACTTGTGAAATTTGAGAAGCTTAATCCTGTCATCACGTCTCAAAGTATTGTGCCCTTAATTGGAGAGGTTATGGCATCCAGATGGGCCTTTGAGGCTTTGGCCGTGAATCAATTTGTAGAAAACGACTATGAGAAGTTATTCTATGATTATGACCAACAAATGAGTGATGCCAACTTCAAAAAGAATTTCTGGATTCCTGAAATGAAGGCTAAGGTTGGAAAGTTCAAAGAATATTTACGAAATAAGGAGTCCGCAGATATTCAAGATCTAACGTCTGATTTCAAAACTGTCCGTGGCGAAGTTTCGAAAGAGAATAAGTTCAATGATGCAATCACTTTTGACGAATTAGATCAATTCACTCTAGGCGGCATCAATCAAGAATTGCTGGAAGATTTCTCGACTTATTTGACTACTCTGAATAAGCTATATGTAAGACAGTGGAACAACAACAGTGATGAAAAAGACCGCGTCATCAGAGAACACCAAAAAACAGATGAAGAAAAGACTGCTTTCAACAATTTGAGAAACAACTTTGAAAATGAGTCATTGAGCGATTTAGTGACGAATAAGAATGAGTTTAATCAGATTACTGAATATGATGGAGAGCTCATCCAACGAGCTGATCCCGTTTTTAATATTCCTGATGGATTCAGATCTCACTTCTATGCACCTAAGAAACTTGTTTTCGGTAAATATTACAGCACTAAGCAAGTGAATGTCTTAGTCTTATGGTTAATGTCTATTGCATTGGCTATAAGCCTTTATTTCGATGGATTGAAAAGACTTCTGAATGTTTTCTCTGAAGTAAAAATCTTCAATAAAAAGAAATAGTGATATATATCATTATGGTCTTTTAACGCATATTTTCCAAGGCATAGTCGTTATCTTCATTGTATCAAAAATCAAGAATCATGAAATGGGACATTCAAACAGTCGGATTCAACGCTAAGGAAGAGTTGATGGACACAACCAAGGAACAAGTAATGAGCCTTGAAAAGTATTATAATCCAATTATTGGAGCAGAGGTTTACTTACGTCTAGAATATGACGAGCATAAGGAGAATAAGAAGGTTGAGCTCAAACTAAATATTCCAGGAGAGGATGTTTTCGCAGAGCATCAATCTGACACATTCGAACATTCTTTACACGAAACAATAGATAAAGTAAAACGTCAATTACTTAAGAAAAAAGAGCTTGAAAGAGCTCACCGATGAAACAAAAAAGCCTCGAAATCGAGGCTTTTTTTTATGCTTTATATTTTGATATTAACTCCATTTATCGATCACTTTTGAGGAGATGCCCGTTGTAGAATATCCTCCATCATGGAATAAGTTTTGCATCGTGACATATCGTGTAAGATCACTGAACATTGCAACACAGTAATCAGCGCAAGAATCAGCATCAGCATTTCCAAGAGGCGACATATCATCCGCAAAATCAAAGAACTTATCGAAACCAGAAATTCCACTTCCAGCAGCAGTTACTGTTGGTGATTGAGATATAGTGTTTACTCTCACTTTATTCTTCACACCGAAGTGATAGCCAAAACTACGAGCAATAGATTCTAAAACGGCTTTGGCATCAGCCATATCACCGTAAAAAGGATAAGCCTCTTGAGCCGCAATGTATGACAAAGCCAAAATTGACCCCCAATCGTTCATTGCATCTTTATTATAAGCTGTTTGAAGCACCTTATGAAATGAAAGACCAGAAATATCCAATGTTTTTAGAAACCAATCATGATTCAAATCTGTGTAAGACTTATCCTTTCGAACATTCGGAGACATTCCAATTGAATGCAATACAAAATCAAGCTTTCCAAAACGCTCAGTAGCTGCATCGAATAACTTACCTAAGTCCTCCATGCTTGTCGCATCAGCAGGAATCACTGTAGTTCCACATTTCTCAGCCAATTCGTTAATTTTACCCATACGCATAGCAACGGGTGCATTGCTCAAAATAAATTCGCCACCTTGTTCGTGTACTTTTTCTGCGACTTTCCAAGCAATTGAACGCTCATCAAGTGCACCGAAAATTATTCCCTTTTTGTTTTGCAGTAAATTGCTCATATCTCTATTCCCAAATTAGTTAGTACGTAAAAATAGTATTGTTCCTGAAAGTTAGTTTTCGTGAAGTAAATTTCTTGCACTTTCCAATGCAGCATCGGTCAACTTATGACCAGAAAACATCGCTGCAATTTCCTTTACTCGCTCATCATCAGAGAGTTGTTCAAGGCGAGAGACCACTTCTTCTTTTTCTTCGAATTTTTGAATCTTAAAGTGGTTTTTTCCTTTGGCTGCCACACCAGGCAAATGCGTTATAGCCAAAATCTGAGTTGAGCCACTTATTTCTTTCATAAGAGCACCAATTTGCTTCGCAACCTCTCCACTTACTCCAGTATCTATTTCGTCAAAGATTAATGTTGGTGTTTGGTCATTTGCGGCTAAAATGCTCTTCAAAGCAAGCATAAGTCTACTTACTTCTCCACCTGATGCGCTCTCACGCAACGGCACTAGATTCGAGCTTCCGTTTGCATCAAATAAAATATCTATGGCATCTTTACCCGTGGTAGATAAGTTACCTGTGGATTCTAAGCGGATTTGCACTGTGGCCTTCCCCATTCCCAATTGTCTAACTTTTTGAATTAATCCTTTTTCAAAAGACTCGACAACTGAATATCTACGCTTTGAAAGAATCAATCCTTTCTCTTCAGCATCGATAAGTGCAGTTTTTAGTTTAGTCTCCAAATCTTCTAGCTCTGTATCGTAAGATGCAATTCCATCTAGCTTAATTCTATACTCTTCCCTGATTTCAATTAATTCAACTGCAGTAGTTACGTTATGCTTATGCATCAGTTTTTGATATTGATCCAAACGCTCTCGCACTGCTTCTAATCGACTCGGGTTCCATTCAACTGACTGCTGCACACGATTGCAATCAGACAAAATATCCTCGATTTCAATCATTGATGAACTCAAACGCTCATGCAACTCAGCCAGCTTGGAGCTAAACGACCCAACGCTTCTCAATTCGGCTATTGCGAGCCGAATGGCGCTCAATGCACTTTCCTGATCACCATCAATAGAAGCTTGTACAGCCGTCAAGGACCTTTGTATCTCTTCAGCATGCTCCAACTCCCCTAGCTCATTGATCAAACCATCAAATTCATCTTCATTTAAATTAACCGTGTTCAGCTCTTCATACTGAAAAGAAAAATAATCTTCGTCTTTCCGAACTTGAACAGCTGCCTCTTTCAATTGATTCAACTGTTTTTCAATTGAACGCATTGAAGAATAAGCTTTTAAGTAGTCTTCCAGTAAAGTTTTATTCTGAGCGAATGCATCCAACTGTTTAAGCTGATAATTCGGTGTTTGCAATGAAATATTCTCCTGTTGACCATGCAGGTCCACTAAGAACACAGAAATCTCTTTCAATTGCGAAATGCTAACAGGAGAATCATTAATAAAACCTCGACTTCTGCCTGACCTCGTGATTTCTCTTCTCAGAATTAAATCACTCAAAAGATCCAATCCGTTTTGTCTAAGAAACATATCTACCGCTTCACTCTCATAATTAAATGAAGCTTCTATAGCACATTTTTCTTCCCCCTTTCTAATGCTATTAAAATTAGCCCTGCTACCCAGCACGAGGCCTAAAGCTTCCAATAATATTGACTTTCCGGCACCTGTTTCACCTGTAATCACAGTGAAGCCCTGATCAAACTCAACTTCGGTTCGAGCGATCAACGCATAATTTATTATTTGAAGGTGCTTAAGCATATTGTGTTTTACGAATAGTCCAAAACTAAAACCATTGCTCTGAAATGCGCATAAATTATTATGTTTTTGCAAACAGTTTATCAGTCCGCTTCACTTTTACTTTCCGGCCTATTCAGCGCGGCCACTAGAAATTATTTGTGCTTAAGAAACGGATTAAAGTTTGGCTTACTAGATGGCCCCAGCCTCAATCAAGTATATAATATTTTCAATCTCAGCATCTTCTCCAAGCGGATCGTACCTACTCTTTAGATCTTGACCAAACATTTTTGAGAATCCTTGCCAAAAAAAAGCAGTAAAGCTTCCTCTGAATTCTTGAACAATTTCGAACGATGAATTGCCAGTTTCTCGATCAATAAGCTTAACCAAGATGCGGCCTTGGGTGGTTGTCATGTTTCGGATATCATCGTCAAACTCTGCCTTCAATTCTTTTTCGATAAGCCTAAAGTATTTTTTGCGCTCTCTTTTTGTTTCTACTGAATCTAATTGGACTTGATATTTATCCAATAGCTGCCCTGCGAGCTTCGCATATGGATACACCTTTTTGACATTTCGTTTCAACCGCTCCCATTTGCGCCTTTCAAAATCACTCTTAAAAGGCTTCGATTCAACAATGGTAACATAAGGCAAATAGCGCATTGGAAAAGTATCACCATCGATGACCTCCGCCATCATAACAAAGCCTTTAGATCCGACACCTTGGGCGTGAACATCTTCTGTATGCAATAAAAATTGCATACTTAATAACAATATAATAACGAGTCTGGAGACCATTAGTGAAGTCGATATTCAAAGGTCATACCAAAGTACGATGCTCCGTGATTCAATTTACCTTCTATTGATTTTCCACTTAGAAGTAATAGGCTTCTGCTGGACATTACTAGATTCACTGTTCGAAGCAGATGAAAGCGCGATAGATCCAATAAACGCAGCAAGTGCCACTTCATTGGCAATTTGAGGTTCATCAAGGTACTCTGGCTTAAAGTGATCCTTCACAAAATGAGTGTCAAAATTTCCCGAAACAAACGCCTCGTGATTAATAGCAAATCGACAAAACTCCAGTGTAGTAGCCACGCCCGAAATTTCATACTCATCTATTGCTCTGGTCATTCTTTGAATAGCGGTTATTCGATCTTCCGCGTATGTAACCAGTTTAGCTATCATTGGATCATAGTAAATTGGAATATTCATTCCTTCTTCAAAACCATCATCCACTCGAACACCAGGACCTTGAGGTCTTCTATAAGTCTGCAATTTCCCAATATCAGGTAAGAAATTATTCCTTGGATCTTCTGCATATACTCTTACTTCGAGGGCATGACCGCGTATCTTAAGGTCTTCTTGTGTGAAAGCAAGCTTTTCTCCGCGAGCCACTAATATTTGCTGCTTCACTAGATCAATACCCGTAATCATCTCAGTAACCGGATGCTCAACCTGAAGTCGAGTATTCATTTCAAGGAAAAAGAAGTCCATTTTATCATCGACCAAAAACTCAACAGTGCCGGCACCTTTGTAGTTGCAGCCTTTAGCCAGACTTACAGCGCACTCACCCATTTTTTTGCGCATTTCGGGCGTCAATACTGAAGCGGGAGCTTCCTCAATAACTTTTTGATGTCTGCGCTGAATACTGCAATCTCGGTCAAAGAGGTAAACGCAATTACCGTGCTTATCAGCCAATATTTGAACTTCAATATGGCGCGGTGAAGTAACATATCGCTCAATAAAGACACTTGGATCACCAAACGCAGATTTAGCCTCACTCATTGCTAAATGCAACTCCTCATCTATAGATTCCTCGTTATAAACTGCGCGCATTCCTTTACCACCTCCTCCAGCTGAAGCCTTTATAAGCAAAGGGAAACCGACCTCTCTAGCTACTACTTTTGCTTCTTCCAGGCTGTTAACAGCTCCTTCAGAACCTGGAACTAGAGGTACATTTTGTTTAAGTGCTGTTTCTTTTGCGGACAGCTTATCCCCCATCACTTCCATAGAATGCGCTGAAGGCCCAATCAATTCGATACCTTCTTGCTCTAACCTTCTCGCAAAAGCTGCATTCTCAGATAGAAATCCATAACCTGGATGAACTCCATCAGCACCTGATTTTCTAGCTACATCAATAATCTTGTCGATTACCAGATAAGACTGTGATGAGGCCGGAGGTCCAATACAGTATGCCTCATCTGCAAAACGCACAAATAATGCGTTACGATCCGCCTCTGAGAAAACTGCCACAGTTTTGATGTTCATCTCTCGACATGTGCGCATGATTCGCAATGCTATTTCTCCTCTATTTGCTACTAAAATCTTTTTCATCTCCCTAATCTGAATGATATACTAAAACGGTTGTATGTGTTGGTATAGACAGTTCTTTCATTTCCTAAAGCTGTGTAGTAAAGAGCCCTAGTCGGGTTGATTCCAATAGTGTAATAAAAAACAACCCTACCTGCATGAACTCCCAGTCTTCCAACAACTGAAGTCCAATTTAAAAATCCTTTATAATCACTCCTTTGGTACTCATCAATGAAATTCATGGCCAAGGGGGCGCTAATATAATTAACCCCTCCTGAGAATGTTAATCCAAGAGCATTAATATTTTCAATTGTTGATCCTTGAAAGAAGTTAAATGAAATCAGCGCCCCAAATTCAGCGTTCATCAAGCCTAAATTGGACGATCTTTCCTTAGAGAATACACCAGTACTAATATCATTTGGCGTAACTTCTTCAGAAGAATAGCTCACGCCATCTGGAGTAGTAAGATCTACAACCGAAAAACCACCAGTAAGGGGTAAGTCAAGAGAAAGCGAAAAGCTAGAACCAGCCTCAATCAATCTGAATTTTGGCTCATAGGTCAGAGCAAAAACTCCAAAAACATTATTGTAAACCGGCTGAGGATATGAAACACCAGAAGAAACCAAATTATACTCAGCAACTATTGGTGATCGAGCAAAGTGGGAAATAAATGAAAATCCTATTTCTTGACGAAATGACGATTTGAAATTATTGAAATCAATGGAGTAGACCGATTTTTGAGGATTATTTTCTTGAGCCAACAGAGATACCTGAGGGGTGCATAATAGTATTGCAAAGACAAGTCTGATTCTCAACTCCATTACAAGTAATAATCTAACAATTCATTTATATAGCTACTAATAGTGCGCGTTTGAAGGTCATAAACAAACAACCCATTGCGTGTTCCAATATAAACAGTATTGTCCATGACATCAAGGTCTTGAATTGAACTACTGTTGTTCAATATTGAATTAGGCTCAAGACTTAATACGTCACAAGAGCCAGAGGAGACATCATAACTCAGTAGGTAACCCAATGAATTACTAGAAAAACTGGGTAAATACATTCTAGCCACTTCCTCTTTCTGATCAATCATTCTAGCCACACCTTGGGTTTGTTCAGGATAATCACATGCGTTTTCCAAAGCGATAGACTGCACTTCATTTTCATTGATCTGGGTTACAATCAGATTTTGAATTGGCGAGTTAATATCAGGCACTTTATCAAAACCATATGAAGCTCCAGTAGAGCTTATGTATGGCGAGTAAATGGTTTCATATGAAAACCCAGATCCGGCTTTACCAAGAAGAGTGAATTCGGTATTCGTCTGAGAAATAATACTCACCACAAATTGCGGATTTGTGAGGATAAGAAGTTCTCCAGATGGCATGAAAATGCTATTCGGATCAGTTTGAAAATCACTTTTCACGATCATTTCAGTTTGAAACTCTTGCCATGTATTGTTTTGATTTCCAATGAACCTGTATATTCCAATGTAGAGGTCAGTGGTAAATCCACTCGAGGAACCAGCCCAAATTTCTTTGTAAAACCCAATTCGATACAATTCGCCATCATTAGACAATGTGTAATCGAAATAACTTGAAGTGGAAATATTAAACTGAGTTTGATCTTCGTGGACAGTCAAACTTTTTGACCTATCTAAGTTCATAAAAACAGAGTCTTGGATAACCCAAAAAGTCTCTGTCGCAGAAGAGTACAGAACCTCTGACTCTTCCCAATTTATCAAATTCAACTCTGGAAATAAGTCAGCATCGTAAATCACTTGATCTTTTTTATCAGCAAAGAGAAGAAGCACGCCTTCATCTGTGGCTATCAAGGCGGCACTTTCTTGATCAAAGCATTCTACTTTTCTCACAAATGATTGAACCAAATCTGGAAGTTCAAAAAGAGTTAATGTAACTTCTTTCACACATGACGTCAAAAGGACGGAAGATAAAACACCAAGCAATATGTTCTTTAGACTATTCATACTTAAGACCCAAGACGTTATATAGGTAACGCGCGTCTATAGCAAAACCGAGGCCTTCCACTCCTTCATCAATAAATTTAGAGTTGATCACTCCTACTACTTCTCCGTTCATATTTATCAATGGACTTCCTGAATTTCCAGGACTTATCTTGGTATCAGTTTGAAGAATTTTAACTCCTTCATTTGAACGCTTGCCGCTTATAATGCCTTTGCTTACACTTTGTCCAAGTTCTTTAAACCCTGGAGCTCCTACAACGAAAACTTCATCGCCTTGTCTTACATTGGAAAGATCACCTGCAATTGGCAAAGCAGTCAGGCCTCCTGCTCTAACCTTAATCAAAGCCAAGTCATATTTTTCCGAAGACGTTACAATATCACCGGGAAGAATAATTCCATTATTAAATTGAACATCCACATATTTAGCATCATCTATTACATGATGATTTGTCACAATGTATCCATTAGAACTAACCACAAAACCACTACCGTGGCCTCGATCATCAATAAGAACGGTAACACTAGCATTTGAAGAGACAGCGACTAAATCAGCAAAAACATCCATTTTTTCCAACTGGACAAAAGGAATTAACACTTCTTCTTCGTACAGTATTTGATCTTCAAAAAGATCGCTCGAGACAACCTTTTGAACTTCATTTGATTGACCTGAACTATCGATTATAGTGCTATCAGTTTCTAATTCCTCTGCACTTATGCTTGAAAAGTCAACTCTATTGGCTGTTTGATTTTTAAGAATCTCCTTTAGCCCCTTGCCTTGATTAAACAAAACGTAGAAATTCTCAACCACGGAATTATAAAATTCTTCTGTAATCAAACTAGACTCAAAAAAATAATCTGAGGAAATAGTTTCTTTGAAAATGATCTCTTTTTTGTGACGATCATAGAACTGCCAATTGATTGAAATGGAAGATGTATAACCTGAAGATGAATAGTACGAATACCCAGATTCCGCACCACCTCTTTTAAGGTTGAACTTTTCAACTCGACCAGCGATTAATATGTCAGCTGTTTTGGGCTTATCGTTTCCAGTATTAAAAAGGTCATCGCTTGGGCCATCAATTGTTTTGAGGCCCATTTTAGAGAGAACCTCAATCATTTTATATTTCTTCTGATCAAGGTCAATCTCTTCATTGAAACGGAACTTCCATCTTGTGTTAGCCCCCACTTCCGTTGAATATTCAACACCGGAAACAACCTTTTCAATATCAATATAAAATTCTGGTGCTGGGTCAAACGTTGGCAACTCACGTTCTAGTTTAATCACCACAGATTCTTTTCGAGGCATACCAACCTCAAACACTTGCTTGAAGTTCTGATATCCTTTGGCACTCACAACAATTTCATGTTCTACGATACCTTTCCTCTCGTTAAAACCCATTTTCAGGGTATTACGATTGGCTTTACCCATATCCTCGCCATCTAGACTCACCTCGGCACTTCTTGGAGTCACCTTGAGATACACCTTAGATTGCTGAGCAATCAAGTTTAGACAAGAAAGAAACAGGATCAAAAAAGATCCAAACAACTTCATATTTATGCTATTGTGCGAGCACCTCTTTCACTATATCCGCAGCTTCTTGAAGGGCTATGGCTGATTGAACTTTAAGTCCGGATTCATCAATGATTTTCTTTGCTTCTTCAGCATTTGTGCCTTGAAGACGAACAATTATTGGCACTGGAATCTCACCGATATTCTTATATGCGTCAACCACACCTTGCGCTACACGATCGCATCGAACAATACCACCAAAAATGTTAATTAGAATCGCTTTCACATTCTCATCTTGAAGGATGATTCGAAATGCATTTTCAACACGCTCCGCATTGGCTGTTCCTCCTACATCAAGAAAGTTAGCTGGCTCTCCACCACTCAACTTGATCATATCCATCGTAGCCATAGCTAGTCCAGCTCCGTTCACCATGCATCCAACATTACCATCAAGCTTTACATAATTCAGACTGAATTTATCCGCCTCAACTTCTGTCGGATCTTCTTCGGTCACATCGCGCATCGCAGCGTAATCAGGGTGTCTGAAAAGTGAGTTTCCGTCTAAAGTCACCTTAGAATCAACAGCCATGATCATGTCATCACTCGTTTTGAGAACAGGGTTGATTTCAAACATTGACGCATCGCATCCTTCGTATGCCTTGTACAACGAAGTCACAAATTTCGCCATCTCCTTTAAAGCAACACCTGAAAGCCCAAGGTTATATGCAACCTTCCTTGCTTGAAAAGGCATTAAACCTACTTTAGGGTCGATTTCTTCTTTAAAAATAAGGTGCGGAGTTTGCTCAGCAACGGTTTCAATATCCATTCCTCCTTCGGTAGAGTACATGATCATATTTCTTCCCGTTTGACGGTTCAGTAATACACTCATATAAAATTCAGATGGTTCGCTAGCACCTGGGTAATAGACATCTTGTGCCAATAAAACTTTACTCACTAATTTTCCCTTTTCACCAGTTTGAAGAGTAACTAATGTTCCTCCCAATATGTTAGATGCAATTGTCTTTACTTCATCCAATGATTTAGCCAGGGCAACTCCACGTTGCTCACTACCAATAATTTTTCCTTTTCCTCTTCCACCAGCGTGAATTTGAGCTTTAACAACCCACCAGCCTGTTCCAGTTTCTTCTTGAAGTTTCTTTGCCGCAGCAACAGCCTCTTCAGCTGAAGCAGCCACAAGCCCTTCTTGTATTCTTACTCCAAAACTTTTTAATATCGATTTACCTTGGTATTCGTGTAGATTCATGATCTCAGTTATTCTAGTTGTTGTTGGTTTTCAAATGTATGCTTACAAATAAAAGATTCAAATTCATTTTCTCAAGGCAACATAGCCTTGAAGTTCTCGTAACTGCTTGGAGCGTAATATTCTGTTGAGCAACCGAGTTCATCAGCTTTTGCTCTGATATCCTCAACTCGTGTTTCAGGATTGGGATGCGTGCTTAAAAATGTCGGCACACTCGAACCATCTCCTTCAGCGGTAATTTTTTCAAAAAAAACAGCAGCACCATCGCATCGATAAGGCGTTACTGATAAATAGTCAACTGAGTAAGAATCTGCTTCAGACTCATCTGATCTGCTGAACTTTAAGGCTGCAGCATTTCCCGCCAATCCCGCAGCCAATTGAGCAACTTGAGAAGGACTATCACCCAACGCCATAGATATAACAGTCTGAACACCATAGGTCTCTAACATCTGTTTTGCAGAATGACGCCTGTCGGCATGCGCTATTTCATGACCTAAAACCCCCATTAAATCATCTTCGTTTTCAAGGTACTTGATGATACCTGTGTAGAAATATATATAACCTCCAGGAGCAGCAAAAGCATTCAATACATCATCATCAATAATATGAACCTCCCATGTAAATTCATCTTTATATCGAACGTCAGGTGATGCTAAGATTTGATCACGTAAATCCTCTAAGTAAGCGTAGGCTTCGGCATATTCAGTTCTATCTAAAACAGGATACAGATCGGGGTTAGATGCAATTTCATTTTGCAATTGAAGTCCTAAGGACTTATCATCTTCTAATGTATATACCAAGTCAACTATCTCTTTGTCACAACCGCTTAATCCCATTGAGGAGATTAGAACAATGGCAAGAATTCTGTTCAAAGGCTTAGTTAGAAGGTGGTTTATCATTATCATCCTCTTTTATGGCGATCTAGATGAGCGCTAAGTAATGGGAAAGCAAAAGACTGGAAAACTGTTGAATTAGCATTAAAGACCTTATCGTAAAAAGACTCTAAGCTCTTACTAAATTCAGTGGTAAAGACAGGACCGACTTCATTCAATATGTCCATGGATTCTTCTAACTTCTTTTGAATAAAGGCCTCTTTATTCGCATACTCTTTAGGTAACATGGCTGTGTATCTGTCAAAGTCACTTTCAAAATGCAAATCCAATTTCTCATAAATTGGCTGCAAGTATTCTTCACTGCTAAAGGTTCGAATGTGTGCCTGCTTAATTGCTACTGCTCTCTCCTCTTCATGAATAACACCATCTTGATGAACCGCTGCAAGTATGGCTGTCCAAACAACTGCATCTCCGAGCTGTGAAATTACATTGTCAGAGTAATCATATTTTCCTTCCATTGCGTAGTGCTTAATTGAACTGCGAAAGTGTGATTTTTAAACGTGATTCGCCACCGGAAAATTGCCAATTAATTGGAAGTTTTCAAAACATAATGAACCAATAAACAAACCTCATCATTTCAATTTGTCGGCAAACGCCTTTCGAAACTTTTCCACTTTGGGTTGAATCACAAACGTACAGTATGGTTGAGAAGAGTTGTTGTTGTAGTAATTCTGATGACTATCTTCCGCAACATAAAAGTCTGTAAGTTCCTCAATGGTCGTAATAATTTGGTTGGAATAAGCTCCAGACTCATCCAATTTCACTTTGTAGTATTCAGCCTTTTTTTTCTGATCATCATTATGATAAAAAACTGATGATCTGTATTGGGTTCCCACGTCATTACCTTGTCTATTCAAGGTTGTTGGGTCATGTGTTTTCCAAAACACCTCCAACAAGTCATCAAACGAAATAACTTCTGGATCAAAAACAATTTGAGCAACTTCGGCATGTCCTGTTCTTCCCGTGCATACTTCTTTGTAAGAGGGGTTCTTGACAAATCCACCAGCATATCCAGAAGAAACGCTTTGAACTCCTTTGAGTTCTTGAAAAACAGCTTCAATACACCAAAAACATCCTGCACCAAACGTGGCTGTGTCCATTCCTTCCGTATTCATTATATCTTCAGTTTTTTGTGACAGCATCTCTTCCTTAACCGATTCACTTGCATTCGAACAAGAAAATAAAGTCATTAGAAATGCCGAAGCGCCTATTGCTTTGATTGTTGCGTTCATAACTGTGTTTTTAACAGTTGCAAAGACGAATAGTTTTTAATCTACTTACAATTAAAATCAGTCTGCTATATCACTGAAGCCATCATCGTCACCATCATCATTCAAATCATCAAGATGAGACTCTAGTTCGCGGACTTCTATTGTTCCACCAAATTCGAATATTGGACAATCTTGAGCCATCTCAACAGCCATTTCCATATCCGAGGTTTCCAGAATAAGATATCCTGTTACGCTATCATCAGCACTTTCTTGTCTAGCTGAAGCTCCATCTTTATCCACGATTACCGCATGATCCTTCATTGGTAGTCCGTCAATTAATACTCCTTCCTCTTCTAAACTGTCCATCCACAGGTCCCAAGCGCGCTCATGGTCGTCTAATTCTTGATCTGACGCTGAATTGGTTTGACCTCCTTTGAAAAGCAAAATATACTCTTTCATCTTGTTTGTATTTAGGGTGCTAATTAAAGACAATCATTTCACACTAACATGACGATTGTCAAAAGATTTCAATGACTTAACATTTACCGAAAATTAACCCTCTCTTTATTCTTCTTTCTATAATATTGACGATTATGAAGATGAGACTTTTTACGACAATTATTGCGACCTTTTATTTAACGTTTCAGATTGCAGCTCAGGTCAAAATACAAAGTGGACCGATGCTCGGTTATAGCACTCTTAATGAAGTTGGTATCTGGCTTCAATTAACTGATTCCGCCTCGGTTTCTATAGAATATTGGGAAGCTGATAAAGAATTTATAAAGAAAAAATTGAGACCGTCATATCTTGAAATGGATGAAACACACATCGCAAAATTTGCGGTCAGTGAGCTGATCCCAGGAACTGATTACGAGTATGAAATATCGGTCAACGGAGACATACAGAGCACAGATAGTGTTCTAAGTTTCTCCACGCAAGTATTGTGGCAGTTCAGAACAGATCCACCTACTACTCGAATAGCTATAGGAAGCTGTACTTATATCAATGAGGCTTCTTATGACCGACCTGGGAAAGCCTATGGAAGTAATTACAAAATACTAGAAAGCATTGCAGATAAGAATCCTGATGCAATGATTTGGCTAGGAGACAATATCTATTTGAGAGAATACGACTTTTTCACATGGAAAGGATATTTACATCGTTACAACCATACGCGCAGCAATCGCGAGATGCAAAGATTATTGCGAACTACGAATAATTACGCCATTTGGGATGACCATGATTTTGGTCCGAACGATGCCAATGGAAGTTGGATCCATAAGGATTGGGCATTGGATGCCTTTAAGTTGTTTTGGATGAACCCTTCCTATGGAATAGCCGGAGTACCAGGAATTACCACTGCTTTTCCGATAAACGATATCCATTTCTTCTTCCTGGATAATAGATACAATCGAACCTCACCTGACAATAAGGGAGTCGAACCTCAGATTTTAGGGAAAGATCAAATTGAGTGGTTGATTGAGGCATTAAAGTTTAGCAACGCTCCTTTTAAAATGATAGCTATTGGAGGTCAAGTGTTAAACCCTGCAAAAGTGTATGAGAATTACGCCCAATATCCGGAAGAACGTAAATATTTGATAGAGCGAATCGTTGAAGAGAAAATTGAAGGTGTGATATTTTTAACAGGCGATCGTCATCATACCGAATTAAGAAAGATTGATGTGGACGGAATAGTGATCCACGACTTAACCGTTAGTCCGCTTACTTCAGGAGTGCATAGTGTCACGAATGAAGCCAACGAAAATCTGATAAGCGGAACTATGATTTCAGAACATAATTTTGCCGTTTTAGAATTTACTGGCGAACGCTTGTCTCGTCAGTTGAAAATATCCATTTTTGACAAAGAAGGTTCGGAGCTTTGGAGCCGAGCAGTAAACGCAAAATAAAGACAAATGGGAGAATTTCAAGACGGACTTTCAGATCAAGCCATTATTAATGCCTCAGGAAGAACATGGCAACAATGGTTTGATGAATTAAAGCAAAAAGGCTTTAACCATAAGTCTGAAGAAGAAATCGTAAACACGCTAGAATCAGAATATTTCCTTGACAAAGATTGGGCAGTTGACATCTCAAGAACCTTTTCTGATGCATTCGACATCAATAAAGCTGGCGTCAAAAAGCAAGATTTTGAGATATCGGTGCGTAAAACCTTCCCCTATCCACTCGAAAGTGTTGTTTTCCATGCTAAAAGTTGGTTTCAGCATGAGAATCGAGCTATTGAAACAAAATTCAATACTAAGTCGATCTGCTGCGAATGGAAAACTGATCATTCCAATGTTGAAGTGCATTTTTTATCGAAAGGCAAATCAAAAACTCAAATGGTTGTGCAACATGATCACCTTTCAAGCTCAATGGATGCTGAGATCATGCGTAATTTTTGGAAAGAAAATATTTCAAGTATTGTCGAAGCCTTGTAAATCATCTCATCCTTTTTCTCTTTATATTCTATTGGCCCTATTCCTTCTTGAATGCCAAACCTCTTGGTCTCAAGAAAAGCACAATGTCTACCTCATTCCAGGACAAGGATCGGACTTCAGAGTTTTTGACTCATTAAAACTTGATGCGGCACTATTTGACACCACGCATGTGCACTTCATTCTTCCCGACAGAAAAGAAAATATGCTTGACTATGCTCGAAGAATGAGCGCTCAAATTGACACATCACAAAATTTTTCACTTATTGGCGTTTCACTTGGAGGAATGATCAGCTCTGAAATAATGACATTTCTTAAGCCCTTGAGCGTCATCATTATTTCAAGTGCAGCTTGCAGAAAGGAATTACCTGTCAGGTATAAATTTCAGCGAAGAATTCCTCTTTATGCGATTGTTCCAAAAGGCCTGATTAAGGCTGGCGCATTTATTCTTCAGCCTATTTTTGAACCAGATCGCAAAATGCATAAAACAACATTCAAGGCAATGCTGAAAGCAAAGGACAAGCGGTTCTTAAAAAGAACTGTAAGAATGATTATTCATTGGGACAAAGAAGAATGCGCTACGAAAGTTTACCATATTCATGGAGATAATGATCACACTTTACCCATTAAACATATATCGGCAGATATTGTAATTGATCATGGATCACACATGATGACATTGACCAGGGCTGAAGAAATCAACCCCATTATAGAACAGTTTCTAAAAGACGCTTTGGATTAATAAAGATTCTCAATCTCACCCAATCCTTGACGAATCACCTCTACTTCTCCTGATGAGCAGTCCACAATTGTAGATGCTACTTGATTACCATATCCACCATCAATAACACAATCGACAATATTCTCAAACTTTTCGTGGATCAACTCTGGGTCAGTTGAGTATTCCATGATATCATCTTCATCGTGAATTGAAGTTGTAACGATAGGGTTTCCTAAAAGTCTGACTAGCTCTCTTGGGATGCTATGGTCAGGAATACGGATACCAATGGTTTTCTTCTTAGAAGTAAAAATCTTCGGAATTAAATTGCTTGCTTCAAGGATGAACGTGAACGGCCCAGGAAGACCTTTCTTCATCATTTTAAAGGTTCTGTTATCTACATGTTTCGCATAATCAGTGATGTGACTCAGGTCATAGCATATGATAGACAAGTTAGCTTTCTCTGGCCTCAAACCCTTTATTTGGGCGATGCGCTCAACAGCCTTTTTACTATTAATATCACATCCGAGACCATATACTGTGTCTGTTGGATAAATTATTACGCCTCCATTTTTCAATATACCAACCACCTTCAATAGGTCTCGCTCATTGGGGTTCTCAGGATATATGCGTATAATCATCGGGGAACATTAGTGGATAACAATATTAACCATTCAGAGATTCAATTGCCCTATTAATTGAGCATTGAATTATACTTGTGATCAAATTGAAACCCAATGAAATTATCAGCCTTTCTTTTATCATTCATTATTTCATCGATCTGCATTGGTCAAAATACGCTAACACCAGAAAGTCTGTGGGAACTAAAGCGTATTTATGGTGAATCTATTTCTCCAGATGGAAAATCCGTTTTATACAGTGTTAAAGATTATCAACTAGAAGAAGATAAAGGCACCGCTCATCTTTATATGATGGATTCAGATGGAAATAACGCGAAGCGAATTTCAGATGGCACATCAAGTATTTATGACGCACACTGGAGACCAGATGGTCAAAAAATTGGATACCTAAGCGCGGAAAGCGGCATCATGCAATTGTGGGAAATGAACCCAAATGGAACTGAAGCCAAGCAAATAAGCTCCTTTAGCGCTGATATAGCCAATTGGCAATATTCACCAGACATGAAAAACATCAGCTACACAATGGATGTAAAAATTGAAGAATCTCTAGCTGACAAGTATCCGGATTTACCAAAAGCCACAGGTAGAGCATATGAAAACTTGATGTTTAGGCATTGGACGCAATGGCACGATTACAGCTATTCACATATTCTTTTGAGCGAGTATGTAAATGGTCTCGTTGCTCCTGACGCCAATGACATAATGCAAGGCGAACCTTACGACTCACCAATGAATCCATTCGGTGGATCGGAACAAATCACCTGGAGTAAGGATGGGAAATCGATTTTTTATGTGTGTAAGAAGTTGGTAGGAACTGATTACGCTCAAAGCACCAATTCTGAAATCTATCAGTTTGATCTAGCTACTCAAAAAACCACCAACCTCACAGCGGGTAACATGGGTTATGATAATGAGCCTGTTTTATCTCCTGACGGAAGTAAAATAGCTTGGATGAGCATGGCCCGCAATGGCTTTGAATCTGATAAAAACGATATAAGACTACTGGATCTTAAGACAGGAACTCAGACGAATATTACCAACGATATTGATCAAACATTCGGCAGCATCGTATGGTCAGCTCAAGGAAATAAAATCTATGCGCTCAGTCCGGTGAATGCCACTTACCAAATATTTGAAATGGGCATTGATAAAAACATGAAACGATCCTCATTCAGGGCAGTTACCAAAGGCGAGCATAATATCAATTCGATTCACTTAGCGGGAGATGCAATAATCGGGACAAAAAGCACAATTAGCAGTCCGAATGGACTTTATAGCTGGAATATCAAAACTGGAAAAGAGACAAAACTGAGCACTGCAAATAATGAGATGCTAGCTTCAACCAAAATGGGTAAGGTTGAAAATCGAATGATCAAAACTTCAGATGGAAAAGACATGCTCACGTGGGTAATATATCCACCAGATTTTGATCCAACCAAAAAGTATCCTGCTCTGCTCTATTGTCAAGGGGGTCCACAAAGTGCTGTAAGTCAATTCTTCAGCTTTCGATGGAACTTCCAATTAATGGCTGCCAATGGTTACATTGTTGTGGCACCAAACCGCAGAGGCTTGCCAAGTTTTGGTCAAAAATGGAATGACGATATTTCCAAAGATTGGGGCGGACAAGCGATTACTGATTACTTAAGTGCGATCGATGAGGTAGCTAAAGAGCCTTTCGTGGACAATGATAAAATTGGAGCAGTAGGTGCAAGCTATGGAGGATACAGTGTATACTACTTGGCCGGTGTTCATGAAGGCCGGTTTAAAACCTTCATCAGTCACTGTGGATTATTCAATCTAGAAAGTTGGTATGCTAGTACCGAAGAACTTTTCTTCGCAAACTGGGACATCGGAGGTCCGTATTGGGAAAGCCCGATACCTGAAAGTTACAAGAACTTTAGTCCTCATAAAATGGTTGGGAATTGGGATACTCCGATCATGGTGATTCACAATGAGCTAGACTTCAGAGTGCCTTTAAATCAAGGATTAGAAGCCTTTACAGCAGCTCAAATACAAGGAATTCCGAGTAAATTACTTTACTACCCTGATGAAGGACATTGGGTACTTAAGCCACAAAATGGTGTTATGTGGCACCGTGAGTTCTATGGATGGTTAGACCAGTGGTTGAAATAGGTTATTTTTCCTCAACTGGAATTACAAAGCGAACGTCAGACCATTCACAAATGATCTGAATGCCTGTATTACTTTCTCCCAATCGAATGGTAAACTGTTCGATTGGTTGAGAAAGATGCTCAACTGGAACAGTAAGATTAACTATGTCTTGAGAGTAATCGGGCTCAGAAAAACCCCATCTATCCCATGTTTTGTTCAGTGCAATATCGAACGAATCTTTTCCAGGAAAAGCGTGAATGCCATAATATCCAGCAGAAACAGTTGTTCCATTAATAATAATATCCTCACTAAAATTGGCAACAGTAGCTTCGTTTGCACCCAATCGCCAATAGACCCCATAAGGCTGAAGCGCCCCTTCTTCTTGGGTGCCAAAGATTAACCTTTCTCTCGCTGATGGACGGCTATAATCAATGCTTACGGTCAATCCATCATTTGTAGTAATACGCTGCTCTGCTGAAGGACTGAGTGTTCTATTACGATTGTTCAAATAAAACATACCAGCACCTAGAATCACGAAAATTAAGCTGATAGCAATGAGGATTTTCTTTTTCATAGTTCTTAAATCGTGGCTAAAATTGATTTATTCTTTGCTTTTGGTCTGTTCTAGTTCCGAAGGAAAGTAAGCTATGTCACTAGACTCAGAGAGTCTTTGTCGAGTTCAAAGACAATGGTCTCCTTTTCATAAAGAATATCTAAAAACTCCCCGTCCGTTTCAATTGGCATTTGACCGCTCAACACGGTGATCTTTACCTTTTTGCTTTTGTAGTAGTTTACCTCGTGTCTATCAAGCTTATCCTTGCCGTTCAGTTTTGATCTAAATGAAATCATTTGCCAAACTGACGCTCTAGAGATTACCGTGACACCAAAATCACCACCTGTTAGAGATGCTTGAGGAGCAAACCCCAATCCATTTCCCATAAAATGACCTTTACCAATAACGGCAAGCATCATTTCACCTTCATAAACCTCATCATCCATCTCAATTTTCACAAAAGGCCTCTTATACCTCATGACCCAGGCCAATGTATTGACCAAATAATTCAAGCTAGAGGGCAACGATCGCCTTAGAGTGGAAACGTCTTTACAAACCAATGCACCAATACCAGCAGTAGAACCATTCACAAATCTTCGCTCCTTGCCATTCCTATCAATGAAAGCACAGTCTATTGACATGTACTCTCCCGATATTATTTTCTCCAAGTAATATTTGAGATCATGAAAACCTATTGTTCTGGCAAGATCATTCGCATTGCCACATGGGTAGTGAGCGAACAAGACTTTATTCTTAGTGTTTGCATTAAAGACACCATTAACCACTTCGTTGAGCGTTCCATCCCCACCGCAAGCCAATATAGCATCCACCTTGTGAGTGGCGGCTACGTATGCATAACGAAAAGAATCTCCAGCTGACTTTGTTACACGAACATCAATACTGTGCTCGCTGTATTTACTAGCGAGAGTTGCTGCTGAAGCCTCAATTGAAGCAAGCCTGTCAGACAAGCCATTTATTACAATAAGGATATTCATTAGGAGTGCCAAATGTATCTCAATTTGACCGAATAAGAAAAGATGAAACAATACCTCATTATAGGTATTGCATTGTGAACATTCGAATCGTTCTTTTGTCCTTATCTAAAATTAATCTAAATAAGATCAAATCTTAACATGACTGGCAAGATAACGAAGACAATCACCACCTTTATTTTACTGTTTTTCATTGCTTTAAACTCATCATTTGCAATAAGCGATTCGGAATCTACAAAAGTTAGAATGCTGATTAACTTGATGGACTACATCGCCAAAGACTACAAGATGGCTGTGAGTAATGGCGCAATAGTAAATGAGTTTGAATATGGTGAGATGACTGAGTTCTCTGGTAATGCAAGCAAGTTTTACAAGGAATTGGTCTCGTCCAACACTATCAGAGAAGATTATGAAATTGTAAAGGAACTTGATAACCTCCAATCATTAATTCAGGATAAAGGAAACGTCACGGAGGTTAAGGTCAGTGCAGATCATGTGAAGCAAGCAATTATCAGTTTAGACCTGGTATCGCTTGTCCCTGGCTCATGGCCAAACTTTTCAAACGGAAAATCAATTTTCGAAGCAGAGTGTGCCTCATGCCATGGTCAAGCTGGAAATGGACAAGGATCTGCGGGGGTTGGTCTTTCCCCTTCTCCAACCAATTTCACTGATACTGATATCATGCAAGGTATTTCACCTTTGCAGGCGTTCAATACTATTACCCTTGGAATTGAAGGAACTTCCATGCGCGCTTTCACAGAACTGAGTAGCGAAGAGATTTGGGATTTATCCTTCTACATCATGCAATTTCAGTTCGGAACTCAAAATGACCTCGCAGGAACTTCAAAGCATGAAATAGGATTAGAACAACTTGCCATCATGAGTAATGAAGAGCTCATTGCTGAAAATCCAGCATTGGATATTCAAAAACTCCGCACTACCAACCCTAGCAAGAATGATGATCATATTGCAATTGCTAACGATCTACTCAAGGCTTCAGAAGAGGCGCTTCGAAAAGGTGAATTAGACAGGGCAACAACCTCTGCGTTGGCGGCATACTTAAAGGGTGTTGAGCCTATAGAGCCGCGCATCAAAGCTTCGGACAATAAGCTTTTTGAAGAACTAGAATCTGCGATGCTTGGCGTGAGAACATTGATAAAATCGAATCCCAATGAACAAGAGATAACCGATGGCTTTGCGAAAGCGTATACAGCCCTTGACGAAGCGGAGGTTTTACTTGGTGAGGCAGACAGAGGCATGCTAATGACCGCTGCACTAACTTTTTCAATCCTAATCAGAGAAGCACTTGAGGCGTTTTTTGTGATACTTGCTATTCTAAGTATCCTGCAATCGGTGAATGCAAAAACTGCGATTCGCTATGTGCATGGCGGATGGATCACTGCTCTAATATTTGGTTTAATCGGCTGGTTCTTTGCAGGATATTTAATGAACTGGGATGCTCAAAGCAGAGAATTAATGGAAGGTGTGATTGCTCTATTTGCGGTCTCCGTTCTTTTGTATCTTGGATTTTGGATGCATGGTAAGTCAAACGCCATTAAGTGGAAGGCTTTTGTTGAAGATCGCGTAAAGGGATTACTTTCTAAAAACAACATGATTGGTCTGGCTTCTTTTTCATTCTTAGTGGTTTTCAGAGAAGCATTTGAATCGGTAATATTCGTCTCATCGCTCACGTTAGATGGCAATCCAGATAGCAACATTGGTGTATTGATCGGTGCAATAGTTTCAGCTGTTGTGTTATTCGGGTTTGCTTGGAGTATGCTGAAATGGTTTAAGAAAATGCCAATCACCAAAGTATTCCTCTACTCAACTTATGTAGTGCTTGCATTGGCATTCATTCTGGCAGGTCAAGGAATTCATGCAATACAAGAAGGCGGTTATTTAGACATCAGTTCTTTTCCTTTAAACATCAAGTGGACTCTGATCGGTCTTTACCCAACCTATGAGACCATTCTGACTCAATTGGTTGTTTTTGGTTTGATTGTATTGCTCTGGAAAGTCAGTGCACGCAAGCTTGTGAAATCTTAAAGTTAGCTTAAGGCGCAGGAATAACTCAAGAATAGTTCCACCTTAGCGGAAACATATAATCATGGATGCCACACACGCACACTTACTCACCAATCATATTCCCATTTTAGGATCAATTTTTGGAGTTTTACTTTTGATCATTGGTATGGTCTTAAGGAATAAAACTGCTGAAATAATCGCCATTTCAACTATACTTCTTGCTTCAATCTTTACTATTCCCGTCTATCTCTCAGGCGAAGAAGCAGAAGACAAGGTTGAGAGTTTACAGGGAGTTTCTGAGCATGAATTAGAAGAACACGAAGAACATGCAGAGCTTTCACTTTGGCTGATGCTAGTCAGTGGTGGATTAGCGTTGATGACGTTGGCTTCTTATAAAATGGCACCAAAACTTACAAAAACTGCCCGCATTTCAACGTTAGTCGTTACTGGTGTCGCATTTTTAAGCTTGATTCCACTTGCCGATCATGGGGGCAAAATCAGGCATTCTGAACTCAGAGATGGAGCAGCGGCTCCTCAAGAAGCAGTGCTGGAAGATGATGATGACAACGATTAAAAACCGCGTGATCTAAAACAAAAAAAGGGCGCCAATGGCGCCCTTTTTCATTCATACGATTCTTAGTCCTTTTGTACCTTTTCTGTTTCCTTAATGGGTTTTCTAAAGGCGTATTCACCATCAAAAATATCAAGTACAATATCCTGGCCACGTTTCACCTTTCCTGATAAAATTTGTTTACTCAATTCGTTCAACACATTTTTCTGAATCAATCGCTTTATAGGTCTCGCTCCAAATTGAGGATCAAATCCCTCGTTACTCAAATAATCAATCACTTCATCAGTAGCTGTCATATGAATGTCCTGTGCCTTAAGGTGCTCAAACAAGTGTCTGAGTTGAATTTTAACAATCGACTTCACATCACGCTTATTCAGAGGTTTGAAGACTATCGTCTCATCAATCCTATTCAAAAACTCAGGCTTCAACGTTCTGCGGAGCATTTCCTTCATTTCCAATTCGGTTTTCGCAAGCACTGAATCGAGCATTTCATCGCTTACACCTTCAAAGTTTTGGGTGATGATATCAGATCCTAAATTCGAAGTCATGATAATAATGGTGTTCTTAAAGTTTGCTACTCGTCCCTTATTGTCGGTTAATCTTCCTTCATCCAAAACTTGCAAGAGAATATTAAACACATCAGGATGCGCTTTCTCAATTTCATCCAAAAGCACCACTGAATATGGTTTTCTTCTCACCGCTTCTGTCAACTGACCGCCTTCCTCATAACCCACATATCCTGGAGGTGCACCAACTAATCTACTGACAGCGTGCCGCTCTTGGTATTCACTCATATCGATGCGTGTTAGAGCATTTTCATTGTCGAACAAATATTCCGCTAAAGCCTTCGCAAGTTCAGTTTTACCAACTCCAGTGGTTCCCATGAAGATGAAAGACCCAATTGGGCGATTCATATCCTGCAACCCACTTCTGCTTCTACGAACCGCATCAGCTACAGCGGTAATGGCTTCCTCTTGACTCACTACACGCTTATGCAGCTCATCTTCCAGATGAAGCAGCTTTTCAACATCACTTTGCAGCATCTTTTGAACCGGAATTCCAGTCCATTTGGCAACTACTTCAGCTATATCTTCTGCATCTACTTCTTCTTTTATCATTCGTGAACCGCTTGTATCTAACTCGCTCCATTGCAATTCATAATCTTTAAGTTTCGCTTCGGTCTCAACTACCTTTCCATACCTGATTTCTGCCACCTTACCCAGATCACCTTGGCGTTCAGCTTTGTCGGCTTCGAGCTTCAATTCTTCCAATCGTTTCTTTTCGTTTTGGATTCCTTCAACTACTTCCTTCTCTCCCTCCCACTTGGCTTTCAGGCTATCACGCTTCTCTTGAAGATCAGCAATTTGTCGATTCAATGCCTCTAACTTCTTGGTATCATCTTCTCTTTTTATCGCTTCTCGTTCAATCTCGAGCTGACGCATTTTTCGTTGCACCTCATCCAATTCAACAGGCATGCTGTTGATCTGCAGTCTTAACTTAGATGCGGCCTCATCAATCAAATCAATGGCTTTGTCTGGTAAGAATCGATCGGTTATGTATCGCTGACTCAATTGCACCGCACCGATGATCGCTTCATCTTTAATACGAACTTTATGATGGGTTTCATAACGTTCTTTCAGTCCTCTTAAGATGCTAATTGCATCCTCTTCAGATGGCTCATCAACCAATACAGTCTGAAACCTACGCTCCAATGCCTTGTCATTTTCAAAGTACTTCTGATACTCACTCAAGGTTGTAGCGCCTATTGCTCTCAAGTCACCTCTGGCTAAAGCTGGTTTCAGGATATTCGCTGCATCCATCGCTCCATCACTTTTACCCGCTCCTACTAGCGTGTGAATCTCATCAATGAAGAGAACGATTTTCCCATCGCTTCCAGTGACTTCTTTCACAACTGATTTCAATCGCTCTTCAAATTCCCCTTTGTATTTGGCTCCTGCTATCAAAGCCCCCATGTCTAAACTGTACAGCTCCTTATCCTTTAAGTTTTCCGGAACATCACCATTCACAATTCGATGCGCCAAGCCTTCGGCTATAGCTGTTTTACCAACTCCGGGTTCTCCGATTAGAATGGGATTATTCTTTGTTCTTCTCGATAAAATTTGAAGCACCCTCCTTATTTCCTCATCACGTCCAATGACTGGATCAAGTTTGCCGTTCTTCGCTTGCTCATTGAGATGCACTGCATATTTATTCAGCGAATTGTAGTTGTCCTCAGCAGATTGAGAAGTAACTTTCTCACCCTTTCTGAGTTCCTCAATGGCCTTTTTTAAAGAAGACTGATCAACACCACTATCTTTCATTAATGTGCCTGCTTGATCTTTTATATCTAGCAAGGCCAATAAAATGTGTTCGATAGAAACGTACTCATCCCCAAACCCTTTGATAAGGTCTTCTGCTTTTGCCAAAACTTGATTGGCCTTTGGACTAAGGTATTGACTTCCGCCATCAACCTTAGGCATCGACTCAATCATCTTATCTAAAGCAAGATTGAGCATTTGAACATTCGCTCCTACCTTTTTAAAAAGATAAGGAGAAACATTCTCATCAACCTCGAGCACCCCTTTCAAAATATGAGCTGGCTCGATGGACTGATGTCCGCTACTCGTGGCAAGTTGCTGCGCCTGTTGGACGGCTTCCTGCGCTTTGATTGTAAATTTATTAAAGTTCATTTCCGTTGTTTTAAAGTTAAGTCAACCTTCGGCCTTCAACTGCCCGTTCTATTGCTCAAGCAATTAAGAGTCGAACGCTGACAATCTCATAAAGCAAATCATATTCCAACGGAGCTAGAAGCTTGATTTCAAGTCAATTTGACGTACGAAAGCCGCTTGCACAGCCAATTTGACGGCAAATTTGAAATTCGACTGATGAATTGTTTGGTTTTTATTTCAAGGTCAACGAAAAACCTAACCTGAACCACCTTCCGGGCATAGATGCATTGGCTGTCTCAACATAATCGGTATTCAAAAGATTGGTGCAATCTATCCATACTGCTGCTGTATTGAACGCATATTGAACGCGAGCATCTGCAATCCAATAGCTCTTATATACTGGTCGATCAAGATAACGGCTAGTAAGGCTAAGAGTAAGTTTATCCTTCAATGAGATGGCGGATTGAATCGTTACTTGATTACGAAGATTACTCAAAGCATATCGAGAAATAGACTCACCTTGACTTTGCAATTCCATTTCGAGATACGTATAACCAAGGCGCGCCATGTCTAATGTCCAATCGCTATTTCCAATTTTCTGTTTTATCCTTAATTCATAGTTCACTTCCAATCCAGTTAAAGTTACACCTTCATAATTTTGCGGTTTCCAGGGTTGGGATAGACTATCCCTTACCCAATCGATCAAATCAGCAGCATCTTGGTAAAATCCACTAACTTGAATGAAATGTGCCCCCTCTTTTAACTTGAACCCAAGTTCGAAATTGGTGCTGCTCTCTGGCTTTAGATTGGCATTACCAATATTCGTTGGACCCACATAGTAAAGATCTGTAAAGGTTGGTACTCTAAAAGATTGACCGACATTTCCAAAGAATGCAAAACTTTCACTTAATTTAAAATTCAATTCGATGGAAGGAAGCACCTGAGTACCAAAATCACTCGACACATTGATGTATGCTCCTGTATTCAGGGCGAGTCTTTCCTGAAATAACCAAGACCTATTTTCAACGAAAACACCAATATTGTCTCTTGTCCACAATCCTAAATTACTGCTATTGATCGCTTCTCTGCGATATTCACTGCCGAGCCCCAATGTTCCATACTTATAAGAATATGTGCCATGAACCTCAGCTCCTTCCACGTCAGTGCGATGCCTGTTTTGAAAAACAGACGGTGCTTCTCTGAATAAGGTATAAGTGTCAAAATTCTTACGACTATAAACTTTGGAATGCAATTTAAATGCGCCCTTCTTTATTGTGTGCTGCACCGCAGTTAAAAACGTATTCACTCGTTCTTCACTAGAAGAGTCAATAGGGAAAGCATAGAAACCGCTTGCGCCAAAATCATTGCTTACAAAGGAGCCCATCACATTAAAACTTCCAATGTTGGTCTCAGTAACTGATTGATACATCAAGGTGTGTCTGCTTAAATCTGTATTAGCTCTATAACCCGTGGACTGAATGCGAGATCCGCTTATAAAATGACGAGATTTTTTTGATCCAAAGTGACCAGTAGCCTTAGTCTCATAACCTCCATAAAATTGATTTGGAAGACTTGAATCATACGCTTGCCCGAGAGAGCCCCCAACTTCCAATTTATTGCTTTCTGCTGGCTCAGTAATAATATTGATTACCCCACTGAAGGAATTCAATCCATATCTCGAAGCGGCTGGCCCTTTAATCACTTCAATTTGCTTGATGCTGTTCAAGTCTATGCCCAAATTCATTGCGTGATGCCCTGTTTGAGGATCTGACACTTTAATTCCATTCACCAAAATGAGTGTTTGATCGAAGGTTCCCCCTCGCATACTGACATCAGCCTGAGCGCCCCATGCTCCTCGATGACGAAAATCCACCCCCGAAATATGCTGAAAAAGATCATTTAGATTTTGCACAGGTAAAGCACTGATCTGCCTCTTAGTAAGCACTTGCACATTTCGACCAGACTCCATAATTGAAGTTTCGATTCGATTATCTGTAACAACTAGTTCATTCAAGGAATTGGTATCTTGACCGAAAGAGATAAGGGGCAAGAAAAGAAAGAATAGAATTCTTTTCATTGATTTTTGTTTGGCCGCAAAGATATTTTTTTAGCTCACTTTCCCAACAAATGCGCCAATAGTATGACTTGCATCATGATTAAACTGATAATATGCACCCATATTTGCCCTCAACATAAAACAAAACTATGAGTCAATCGAGAGAAGAGTTGCTAACACGATTAGAGAAAAAATACGAAAGCATTGGTCAAAAACTAGACACTCATTTGAGCGGGCTATTGCATTCTACTCCAATCACCTATTGGGACTACGTTCAAACCGATGCCCTATTAAATCTTCAAACACAACGCACCAATCAACCCGATGAAATGGTGTTTATCATGTATCATCAAGTGAATGAGTTGTTATTTAAGATGATTCTTTGGGAAATTGATCAAGTAGCCGAAAACAAAGCTTTGACGGCTGAATTCTTTGCAGAGCGTTTGGGTCGAGTAAGCCGTTATTTTGATGTTTTATCATCATCTTTCACTGTCATGGGCGATGGCATGGATGTAGCTCAATACATGAAGTTCAGAGACACACTTACACCTGCAAGTGGATTTCAAAGCGCCCAATACCGTATGATTGAATTTGCTTCTACTGAGCTCATCAATTTGATCGACATCCGATTCAGAGCTACGATTGATCGCGACACTCCGTTTAAGCATGCATTCGATCACTTGTATTGGCAAGCAGCTGGAAAAGATTACGCTACTGGCAAGAAAAACACTTTACTTCAACTGTTTGAAGAACGCTATATGGACGATTTCATATTGTTTATGCAGCGATACAACACATTGAATCTCTGGAGTAAGTTTCAAGAACTCCCAAAGGAAGACCAAGAAAATGTTGAACTGCGCAACGCCATGCGCCACTATGACCACACCGTGAATGTGAAATGGGTGATGGCGCATTATGATGCTGCTGGGAAATACCTGAACAGCGGAAAAGAAAAAGCAGAGGCTACAGGTGGAAGCGATTGGCAGAAATATATGCACCCACGCTATCAAAAGCGGATTTTCTTCCCTGGATTATGGTCAGAGGAGGAATTAAGTAATTGGGGAATTGACAACTTTGAAACGATCAAAATAATAAAGTAAGTAGCTCTAAATTTTGCTTCTAGTTTTAATTTATCGCTTTCAAATCCGATTGAATTTGATTGAGCTTGCTATATTGCCGCCCAATCATGCATATACACCAACCTCTTCTAACAAATGATGCCACTGTCCTAGGAATTTTAATGGGACTTCTTGGCGTCATCTTTTATACAAACTCTATTAAAACAGGCGCTTGGGGTAAGTTCTACACCTATGTTCCTGCATTGCTCCTTTGTTACTTCTTGCCGAGTGTTTTCACTTCTTTAGGTATCATAGCGCCAAGCTGGTATGATCTTTCAGCGTTGGCTGATCATTTGGTAGGTTTAGGATACTCATTGCCGCAAAACTGGTCTGCAAAAGATCTTCAAGCTGGAGCAGAATCTTTGGGTTTAGAAGTGGAAGACTTGAGCGCTTTTAAGCGTGAATCAAAATTATACTTCGTGGCTTCTCGCTACTTTTTGCCTGCTAGTTTAGTGCTACTGACGCTCAGTATTAGTATAAAAGAATTGGTTAAGCTAGGGCCAAAGGCATTGGTCATGTTCGTTACAGGAACGGTAGGAGTAGTTATTGGTGGACCGCTGGCAATTTTGGCATTCTCCTTCATTGCGCCTGACGTAGTCGGAGGAGTCGGTCCAGAAGCCGTATGGAGAGGAATGACCACTGTTGCAGGAAGCTGGATAGGAGGAGGTGCCAATCAAGCAGCCATGTTTGAAGTATTTGAACCAAGCTCTAAACTCTATTCTATGATGATTACAGTAGATGTGATCGTGGCAGAAATATGGATGGCTGTATTGCTCTTTGGTGTGGGTAAAGCAGAAATGATTGATCGATTTTTCAAGGCTGATGCGAGCAGCGTTGAAAATCTTAAAAACAAGATGCATGAATTCAGTCAAAAAATGGCCCGTATTCCAAGTATGACTGACTTGTTCATCATTTTAGGAATAGCACTATTAGCTACAGGAGCATCACATCTTTTAGCCGATAATCTAGCTCCTTACATCGCTGAGAATCTTCCTTTCCTCAAGAAATTCAGTCTTGACTCTAAATTCTTTTGGCTCATTGTTCTAGCTACCACATTCGGGCTCATCTTCAGTTTTACTAAACTTAAAAACTATGAAGGTGCTGGAGCATCTAAAATTGGAGGTGTTTTTATTTACTTCTTGGTAGCGACAATTGGAATGAAAATGAATGTAATGGAGATCTTTTCTAATCCAGCTATTTTCTTAGTAGGACTGCTTTGGATGGCCATTCATGTCGTTCTGCTGATTATAGTGGCGAAGCTTATTCGCGCCCCATTCTTTTTCTTAGCGGTAGGCTCTAAAGCGAATATTGGTGGAGCTGCTTCAGCACCTGTGGTTGCAGCTGCATTTCATCCATCATTGGCTCCTGTTGGAGTATTATTGGCCGTACTTGGATATGCTTTAGGAACATATGGAGCCTACATCTGTGGACTTCTTATGCAAGCGGTTGCACCCTAAAAAATGAGAAAGCTGGCGATAAAAATGATCACGCCATATCGAGCAAATGCTCCTGCAGAATAAAATACAGCGCTCGGTCTATCTACAAAAAGGATAAGCACCGGAACCATAATGAAAAGAATGAAAAACAGGTATGGAGGCTTGTTGAATCCGCTCATAGAAAACTCCTTGAAGTTTCTATTGACGACATGAATTTCAGGAACATCCCGAAAAATCATAGTTTCAGCTAGACTCACGTAGGAGGCTACTGAAATATTATTGGCCGGACGCGAACCTAGAATAACGCTGCTGCCATCTTTAAAGTCAATGGAATAACCTGTAATCACTTCCACACCAAAAGCCTCAATGGTAACTGGTGTTTTAGAAACCACAAAACCAGAATGAACAATATTGACGGTGAACGCATCAATCAACATTAAGATGATGAAGATCAATGAGAAGTAACTCATAGACATTGTCCATGGATAATATATAGTGCGCTTAAACCTGGCAAAATGCTTAGCATCGAGCTGCACCCTCATTTCTTCATAACGCTTGATCTTCTCTCGCGCCCTGCTCATTGCCTGTTGCTTGCTTATCTTTTCTTTATCACGATCCCTCGACCTTCTCTCTTTCTTATGGAGTATTGGTTCTTGATTAAAGGTGCGATCTGCAGTAAGGATAATGTCATAAGCCTTCTTGATGAGTATAAATTTCTCTCCCGCTCCTGGCTTAGAATTTAAGTCGGGATGATAACGCAGCGCTAATCTTCTGTAGGACTTTTTTACCTGCTCTAGACTTGCATCAGGAGAAAGTTCCATTATTTCATATGCCTTTCGAAAACGTTCCATCTATTACTAAAACGAAAATAAGACGACTATGGTTGACAATAACATTTTCAAAATGAGAATGCGGAAGTAACTTTGTGCCATGCAATCGGATTTCAAACCAGGTGACCGTGTGAGGCTTTTAGACCAAGAAGGCGAAGGCGTAGTATGTGATGCAATCGGGACGAGGATCGTAATAGACCTTGACGGAATGGAAATGACCTACGATGCTTCAGAACTTGTTGTCGTGAAGTATGATGATTTGGTAGATCATAAAATTGAATCAAAAGACGTCAGCGTCAAGGACAAGGAAATAAGAACGCAAGGAAAAACCAAATTGAAAGATCTAGAGGAAGTGACTCAGGCGGTATACGAGCTCGACCTTCACATCCATGAGTTGTTGGACCATTACAAAAACATGACCAATGGAGAGATCTTACAACATCAAATGCGCTGTTGCAGGCAGTTTATGCGTGAAGCAATTGACAAACGTTACCATAAAGTCGTTTTGATTCATGGTGTAGGTGAAGGCGTTTTGCGAACTGAAATACATCATTACTTGGACACGCTTCAGCGCATTGAGTACCACGATGCATCTTACCGTATATACGGTTATGGCGCCACAGAGGTGATCATCCATCGATGAATTAGAGATACATTCGCAGCGAAATCGTTCTGTCGCTCTCAAAGACTTCGGTCAATGAGGGAGGAAAGTCCGGACAGCATAGAGCACTGCACCTTGAGAAACTGAGGGTGTCGGTTGAGGAATCTCCGATATCAGAAAGTGCCACAGAAAATAAACAGCCTATGTTTTGGTTTCGACCAAAGCAGGTGATGGTGAAAACGTGAGGTAAGAGCTCACGCACTTTGCTGGCAACAGCACTTTGGGTAAACCTTGCAGGCTGCAAGACCATGTAAACCTAGGCTTGAGAGCTGCTCGCTCGATCTGGGAGGGTAGGTCGCATAGATAAATGGCAGAACATCATCTTAGGATGAGGACAGAATCCGGCTTATAGATTTCATCAGGCTACCTTCGGGTAGCCTTTTTTATTAGTCGTAGCTGATGCGCTGATGAAAGATTCCTTTTATCGCAGCCTTCAACACACTCTTGGCTATCGTAATATCCTTAAACGTAATTGGCGCTTCGGTAAACTGACCGTCATCTTTCTGACCATCAATGATCATATCAACCAATCGCTCTAAACTTTCGTGATCATACTTTTTCAAGCTGCGAGATGCTGCTTCAACAGAATCAGCCATCATTAATATTGCCTGCTCTTTAGTACTCGGGCGCGGTCCGGGATAGGTGAATGTAGCCTCGTCAGCATCAGGATTCGCATCTAAAGCGCGCTTATAAAAATACCTCGCCTTGCTTGTGCCGTGATGTGTTTGAATAAACTGAATGATGTCAATCGGAATATTAAACTGCAGGGCTTTTTCGATTCCTTGGCGCACATGATCAATAATGATTTGCGCACTTTCCTGCGGCTCTAAATCATCATGAGGATTGTTATCAGGTAATTGATTTTCAATGAAAAACTGTGGCTCATTCATCTTACCAATATCATGATACATGGCCGCTGTGCGCAACAGCACTGAGTTTCCTCCAATCTTTGAGGAAATCTTTTCAGCCAAATTTGCTACTTGCATTGAGTGCTGGAAGGTGCCGGGAGCTTTCACAGCCAACTCTTTGAGTAAGGGCTGATTGCTGTCTGAAAGCTCTAGCAGTGTAGTTTCTGAAGTGTAACCGAATACTTTCTCTACCACATAAATCAGCGGAAACACCATCATACAAAGCAATCCATTGATGGCAAACCAACCGAAATTGGCGGTGATAATACCATTCATACTACCATTTTGAGCGACCGAAATAGCCATATAGATGACAGAATAGCCTAAGAAAACCAGCATTGCTGTGCCTAGCATGCGTGAACGTTTCACCGATGAAGATTGATAGAGAGTGGCAAAGGATATCGCGCTCATCTGCACCAAAATATATTCGAGCGGATTAGAAGAAAACAAAGCCACCATCAATATGAGAATAAGGAAACTGAAGATGGAAACCCTAAAATCAAAAAACATGCGCAGCAAGAGCGGTGCAATTCCTATGGGAATGATATACATCGAAACTGCATTGCTTGAATACGCAATGGCACTCATGGCAAAACCCAAGGTGACAAGCGACAACGAAAGCGTAATAGGACGCGGATCATTGAACAAACGCGTTTGATTCATGTAAATGAATAACGCCAGCAATCCAAGTAAAATGGTAACGATGGCCATCTGCCCTATTAATGACCATTGAAATCCGGTAACCGACATTGTTCGCTCTGCAAATTCTTTTTCAAGGCTCGCTAGTACTTTATATCGCTCGTTATTCACGATCTCGCCTCTATCGATGATGGATTGTCCCTTATTCACCTTGCCTTCAATCTCGATGATATCTGCATAACCATTCTCAATCAAAAGCTCTGTGAGGCTATCATTATAGGCCGCATTAGAAACCAGATTTTCGGTAATAATGCGCATCACAATCGGAGCACAATGGCTATCGGCTTCTATTTCCACCATACCAGCCATATAGTCAAATACCATATTGATGTTGAGTGCATCGCCATAAGAAATGGATGTGAGGTTTCCACCTCTGTCAATGAAAATCAGATCGAAACGAGATAAGTTCCGGGTTTGTTCTCCACGTTGGATGATTCCAGTGCTAAGCCATTCACCTATCAATTCTGTACTACTTTTTCGAATGGAATCGCACGCATAATTGCTGTCAACGCTGAGCTCCCATGCATCATCAATTCTTGAGAGCATTTGTTCATTAAACGCTTGATCTATCGAAAATACGGGGGCTTGATTAGACGTAATCTCCTCCTTTGCTTGGGTAATTTCTTCGGCTGATTTATGTATGCCAAAATCGAACGGAGCAAATAATTTGTCATGCTTCCAAGGTTGATTCAATTGATACTCATAGCGGATCATTCCTTCGTTTGGAAAGAATAAAAACACCACCAATAATGTCAATATGAATGCAACGATGCGTTGTATCAACGCAAAGTTTTTGAACCGATCTTTAAAGTTGTACTTCACTTAGGCGAATGTAATATTCCTCACTAGAAGAGTGCACTTAGAAATCCTAAAATAAACGCCAGCATAACAGTTACACCTGCTACTAATACTGGAGAAAAAAGAATAGTCAACAATCTAAAAGTATCGACAAAATTCCCGCTGTGAGTTAATATGTTAAGAACCATGGCAGACCAATAAGCCATCAAGTATAAGCTCCCAATAATTAAGACCATGATCGCCCAAAGCAAAATGTATTTCATGCTAATAAATAGTAGAATTCCTACGAGAAAAATTATGATGGAAAGGAGGCTAAACAGAGCTAACAGACGTACACTTCGCTTTGACCATATGTTCAGCTTTACCATTCGTTCTTCGCTGAAAATTGAACGCCCTCGACTTAAAGCAATGTGTTCAACGAGGTAGAGAGCACTTAATACTATTGGAATCGGCAGAATAAAAATGCCAATTATTACCACGAGGAATGGGAAATCAATAAAGACCAAAGCACCAAGCAACAAGGAAGTCAACAACAGCAGAAAACTACCAAACCAAGCCCAAAATCGTATTAAATTCTTGCGTATTTTCTCTCGATCGCTCGGTTCTTCTTTGTCTGCAATTATGCTTGATTCTTGAGTTTTATTCTCGGATTTGCCAAGAATAATTGCTTCAAAGCTTTCCTCTTTTGGCCGAGAGAAATATTTCATGATCAGAAGTTTAGGCTTCTTAAAAACCTGTTGTTTTTGAACAACCTCATTGTTTATGTTCTCTGAAGGACCTCTATTCGGAGTTTTCGCACTGAGCACAAATGTGTCTTCAAGCTTCTTTTTCTTGGCAATGTCAAAATGGAAACCTTTACGGTATTTTCTTTTCTGAAACCATCCGTTTGAAGCAACATCTGCCGATGGTTTGCATGAGGCAAGTATGAAAACCCCAATTATGAATATCCCGAATAAACTAGTGTTTCTCAATCCACTGATTTTTTTAATCCTTTCGCAAGGATATAAAATTCAGTTTACTGCAATCTACAGGTTCTCGCAATCTCCTTTCCGATCCGCCTCGCGATTCTTACCTTTGAGGCCCTTTAAAACAGAACAAAGTTCACAAACTATAAATAGATCAAAATGAAAGAAGTTGTAATTGTAAGTGCCGTGCGCACACCAATTGGAAGTTTCATGGGAAGCCTATCTAGCATTCCTGCAACTAAGTTGGGTGCAACAGCTATAAAAGGTGCCATAGCTAAGGCGGGCATCGATCCAAATGCCGTGCAAGAAGTATTCATGGGCAACGTGTTGCAAGCAGGCGTTGGTCAAGCACCAGCGCGTCAAGCAGCAATTTTTGCGGGATTGAGCACTAATGTACCTTGCACTACCATCAATAAAGTATGTGCTTCAGGCATGAAGTCAATCATGCTAGGTGCGCAAAGCATTATGACAGGAATGAACGACATCGTTGTTGCAGGTGGAATGGAAAACATGAGTCAAGCGCCTCATTATGTGAGCATGCGCAACGGACATAAATACGGAAATGGTAAAATGGTAGATGGCATCATCAACGATGGTTTGATGGATGTTTATTCAGACCAATTAATGGGAACCTGCGCTGAGCTTTGTGCTGAAGAATATAAATTCTCTCGCGAAGACCAAGACAATTTCGCCATTGAGTCTTACAAGAAATCTGCAAAAGCTTGGGATAATGGATGGTTTGATGAAGAAATCGTTCCAGTTGAGATTCCTCAGCGCAAAGGCGACCCAATCCTTTTCAGCAAAGACGAAGAATATACCAACGTTAAGTTTGAGAAAATTCCAACGTTAAGAACGGTATTCAAGAAGGACGGAACAGTAACTGCAGCTAATGCATCTACCATCAATGATGGAGCTTCGGCTTTGGTTTTGATGAGTGCTGAGAAAGCGGCAGAACTTGGATTGAAGCCTATCGCTAAAATCAAGTCGTTTGCTGATGCAGCACAAAGTAGTGAGTGGTTCACAACAGCTCCGTCTAAGGCAGTGCCAATTGCTTTAGACCGCGCTAGAATGAGCGTAAATGATGTTGATTTCTGGGAATTAAACGAAGCATTCGCAGTAGTGAGTTTAGCTAACGTTAAAATTTTAGGCATTGACCCAGCCAAGGTTGATGTGCACGGTGGAGCCGTTTCTTTGGGTCACCCACTGGGAAACTCTGGCAGCCGCATCATAGTAACATTGATCAACGTATTGCGCCAACAAGGCGGCAAGATTGGTGGAGCTGGCATATGCAATGGTGGTGGTGGCGCAAGTGCCATGATCATTGAGTTGTTATAAACTATTATCACATATAGATTTTTTAAAAGCGCCCTTTACGGGCGCTTTTTTTATGGCTGACCAATTATTTACAGTCTATAAAGTCAGCTAACTTATTGATTTATCGTACATTCCAGAGTTGAACCTAATAAAAAACATAGCTTTTCTTGTGCTTTTAGCCATAACTCAATTGAGTTTTGGTACAAATTATACCAGCACTTCAAACGGAGATTATGATCTTGCAATATGGACGCTACAAGCCCCTAACCCTATCCCAGTGGGAGATACTGTTTTCATTAATCATTCGGTTACATTAATGGCCGAGCTAAAAGTAAGGGATGTGCTTGTAATCAACGCATCAGGCACGGTAAATGGCGATAACAAACTTACTAATGACGCTGTTGGAGGAGCTATTTTAAACTACGGCTCTATAGACATTGACAAAGAGCTGCATATTGATGGCAGTTTTTTCAATTACAATTACGCGAAAGCTCTTAAGATGCACATAGACGGCTATGTCTGCAACCTAGATACAATGGAAGTGGCAGCTGATGAAAAAATTGATCTGCACGGAGGAGAGCTGGATTGTGGAGGAACAGTGATCGCTTGTGAAGTAAAATTTCACGATAATGGAGGCACACCTTCTAAGTTAACCAGTGTCAACATTGACACCTGCTCCCTTACCTGCCCTAGCCCACCAATATTTGTTGTGGATCCTCCGGGTGAAGATCCAACAGTAGACTCAAACAACACGGCCGTTTGCAACATTGTTTTGGCTACTGGCATAGCCTTACCGATTGAACTGTCTTACTTTGATGTTTTCTCAGAAGGTGATTATGTCAAAGTCATTTGGGAAACACTCAGCGAAGTAGAAAATGACCACTTCATACTTCAACGCTCAGAAAATGGATACCATTGGTCTGACCTTGCTACCATTTCTGGGGCTGGCTTCTCCAACGAAATAATAAAGTATGAGCACTTGGATTTCAAACCCTTGAATGGTTTATCATACTATAGACTCAAGCAAGTTGATTTTAATGGTCGGCCTGATTATTCAGAATCAATCAGCGTTTCACTTAATTTTGATACGGAAGAAATCATTCGTTTGTTTCCTAGTCCAGCACGTTCAATCTTGCATGTAAGAGGTGTGAACTCCGATGATCAAAAGATTTCCGTTTTTGACTCTTTTGGAAGAGACTTGACACCGCAAATTGATCAAACAAGAACTTCGAAAAACGAAGTTTCATTGAACATTAGCCAACTGCACTCTGGAATTTTGATCCTTCAGGTAAATGATCAAGCTTTGCACTTCCTTAAGCAATAGCGCAAAAAACCAAACCCCAGAGTGGCTCCCTTTATTTTCCACAAAACGCCATTTCTGACCTTATTCTATTTACTGCTCCAACAGATGCATGATTCTGCAAGAAACACCTCATATTAGCGTTAGAAAAGAAAAATCATGAACTCCAAATTAATCGCCACTGCTCTATTCGTTTCCCTTTTGATAGTCAGCTGCAAAAAAGACTGTGATGAGCCTATTCCTGATCAATGCCAGGTGATAAACTATGATCCTTTATACTACGAACCTGTATGCGGTTGTGATGGAAAAACATATACAAACAACCTGGTTGCAGAATGTCAGTATGGAATACTGGATTACTCTGAAGGAAAATGCAAGTAAAGATCAGTCTTGCCAATCGCGAATGATGAAATAAAGCGTGGGTTTATCTTCACTTGGTTTCCATTCATCATAGATTTTAAATCCATAGCGCAGGTACATTTTAAGCGCGCCTTTTGATGATGTTTCTGCTGCTATCGGCAATTGCAGCTCTTTGGCATAACCGAAACAGAAGTCTCTGATTTGAATCATGCGCTGAAGGTCCTTCACAGAATTGTCAAAGCCCAGTAACCAGAAATACAAATGTTTTTCTTTGGTTCTCCTTTTTTGCAATCTTAGCTCACGCAATATCATTTGAGGAGCCCTTTCCCAAGAGATGCCGTAGTGCACCAACTTAAAATAATTGGAAACGGCACTTGCAAAGCTCAGTTTCTTCCAGCTTTTGAAAAGCAAGGCCACGCCCATTTCATCTGAAGTTAAAAAGGCTCCCTCCTTCTCCATCGACACGCTGACGCAAAAGTCGAACAGTACCTTTACGCGTTCATCCTTTTTACTATCGTATTTAATGACGGAGGTTACTGCATCAATATCCTTGAATGCAGTGCAAACAATTTCTACCGCTTTATTCTTGGTTGATGAAGTTATCTTCTTCACTTACTTCCGTTTCTATCTGATTATGCAGAGGTGCAAAGCAAAAATACAATCACATGTATTTCGATCCATTGATAGGCATCACTATTGCATAAAGAAGAAGCTGAATTGATAAAAATCTTTAGCCATCTTAAAGCAAAATCAAACTTTAAAGTAGCTTTTATATTGCCAAATTCTGGGTAAAAAAGAAAACAGCAAGACAGGATAGAATAGCAAATCTGTAATGATATTTCCCGTGGAGAAGGTCATGTTATCTTCAATAATAGTGCTGGTTCCCGCAGCATGTAAAATGTGCTTGTGCTTCCATTTTTTTAGCGGGAAAGGCAACTTCCTGCCTTCATCAATAAAAAAACACCGATCATTTGAAATTCCATCTTCAGTTATTTCACTTATCCATTCACCTGCAACAGGTAATTTGAGATGAACCCTGTCCCCTTTTTTTGAGCCACCAAACTCAATCAATTGGGCACCAGGAGGCAATAGGTATTTGAATAAATCGCCATCAAACCGATGATATACCGATGCTAAATCTCCATTAACTTTTGACCTGAGTGTGATGTTCATAATAGCAATTAACTGCTCCAGCTAGAGAATGTTTAAGAAAACAAGCGCTTAGCTTATTCTGCGAAGCGAGATATTAAGTAACGAAATAATAAGGACATGAACCGGACGATTTTGAAAACAAACCACCGGTTTAAGCAATGCTCTTAATTAATGGACTGGTTTAAGACTTCTTACTAATTATTACCTTTTGCCTCTTAACAACATCAAAACATGAGCGATTTGCAAAAAACAGTGAATCCATTAGATAGAATATTCACCAATAACCAAGGTTTTAAAAGGATCACAGGCGATGATGCAGGAAATAAATAAATGCGCAATGATCTTTTTACAATTGTTGTGTTTCATTAAGAAAAACTAATATGAGTGACATAAAAGAAATAACTGAAGCTCTGATTAAATTCAGAAATGAAAGAGACTGGGAACAGTTTCACAATCCTAAAGATCTCGCTGTTGCTCTTAATATTGAGGCAGGTGAACTTTTAGAAAACTTCTTATGGAAATCTCATGAAGAAGCAGATAAAGAGAAAGTAAAAGAAGAATTAGCTGATGTTCTTGCTTATTCTCTTCTGTTAGCTGAAAAATATGGATTTGATGTTAAAGATATCCTGTTTGACAAAATCAAAAAGAACGAAGAAAAATATCCAGTGGAAAAAGCTAAAGGAACTGCGAAAAAATATAACGAGCTTTAATGATTCAGACTCAAGTAAAAATAAATCATTACGACTTTGAAAATAGTCTATTTGAAGATTTCAGCACAAATCATTTTGCTAAAGACCTTTGGCCCCTAGTTTACATTTTAAGTGATGGCGATTCCAAAACAGCTTATGTTGGTGAAACAACTGATGCCTACTCTAGAATGGGAACTCACTTAAAACATAAGACTAAAAGTAAACTCACATCTGTCCATTTAATCACAAGTGAAAAATTCAACAAATCTGCTACTCTTGATATAGAATCTAATCTGATAAAATATATGTCAGGGGATAATAAATTCACCCTGCTTAACGGAAATCTTGGACTTGCCAATCACAATTATTATCAAAAGACGAGATTGAAAAGTGTAAATCGGTTATTCAAGAAACATTCGTCAATTAAAAAAACGGTGCCCAACATCGCCTATAGCTGATGCCGGCTTGAAACTAAAAAAGGATATTTTGTACTTTCAATAACCACCCGCCCGTTGCACGACATTTTAAACTGAAGAAACAACGCAAACAAATCAAATATTAGTCAAATGGCAAAAACTTGGTTGATAGCAATATCCCTAATTTTAATACTCATTGTTATTTTATGGAGACTTACAAGAGGTTATCTTAAAGAAGGAACTGGGCTTGTTTATTGGCAAGTTGTGGCTTACACTAGTACAGCAATTACCTTGCTCATCATGTATATTTTAAAATGGACAAACATTTTGAATTTTTAGGTGCCTAAGTCAAGCACAAAAAAGATAAAGATTGACAACATGAATCTAATTTGCTGAAAATCACCAAATACAAATTACTTAAAGTCTAAAGAGCCTATTTGCCTACCCCAATGTCTATAATAATCTGTCCTTATTGCAAAAGTCCTTTATCGAATTCTAAAGAAAAGACATTCACCTGTGAAAACAACCACTCTTTTGACATAGCCAAGCAGGGGTATTTAAACTTGCTACCTGTAAATCAAAAAAAATCTAAAGATCCAGGCGACAATCAAATGATGATTGCGGCCAGAAGAAGCTTTTTAGAACTTGGGTTTTACGACCCTCTTATAGAAAGCATTAAGACGCTTATTACTGATGAGATGTCCTTTGCAAGCAAGAGTATCATTGCATTTGATGCCGGCTGTGGAGAAGGCTATTATTCTGAAAAAGCACTAAAAAACTTACCTGGTTTAGAAACAGAAGTATTGGGTACGGATATTTCTAAATACGCGGTAAAAAATGCTGCCAATAAGTATAAAGACAATTTCTACTTCGTTAGCTCGATATACAATTTACCTATTGCCGACAGCAGTACTGACCTCATTCTATCTGTTTTTTCGCCCGTTATGGAGGAAGAATTTAAGCGTATTTTATCCAAACAAGGCTACGTGATCATTGTAAGTCCCGCTCCTAATCACTTGCGTGAAATTGCAGAATTAATCTACGATTCCTTTAGGCCGCACGCATCTTCCGCAATTGAGCAGATGACTCCTTTATTCGGGCATCACGTCACAAAAAGAACAACTTTTAAAATAGCTTTAAAAAGCAAGGAATCGGTGCTCTCTCTTTTAAAAATGACACCCTATTATTGGAGTACAGGTATAGAGCGATTAGAAAACATTACCACCAAAAGTGAATTATCCGTTACCTGTGATTTCACTATCGATGTTTTCAAATTAGTAAAGTAAGGAGAAAAAGACTGTTTCTGTGATTAGCATAATGCATGACACTCAGTGACCAACTTAAACTTTATTGGGTCATGATCGGTTTAGTTATAATCAAATCCACTCAGTATGAAACCACGCGTAATCATTATAGGAGGCGGAATATCCGGCCTTACAGCTGCAAGACAACTTCATCAAAAAGGTATTGACTTTCTGTTACTGGAAGGATCAGATCGAATTGGCGGTCGTGTAAAAACTGACCTAATTGACGGATTTCGACTTGATCATGGTTTTCAAGTGTTATTGACAGCATATCCTGAAGTTAAACGATGGTTAGATTATTCGTCTTTACATCTCCAGTCTTTCAATCCTGGCGCACTTCTACTCTATCCGGATGGATCAAAAGACCAATTGGGAGATCCAATGCGAGATATTGGGAGTTTGTTTCCGACACTATTTTCTAATGCTGGAAACCTCCGAGACAAGCTTAAAATTTGGACGCTTAAGAATCGATTGTCAGGAATGTCTTTGGAGGAGATTTTTGCGCAAAAGGAAGTCTCAACTCTAGAAGCTCTTTCTCAAGATTATGGATTCAGCGACCAAATTATTCGTCATTTTTTCCAACCATTTTTTACGGGCATTTTTCTGGAATCTGAGCTGAAGACCAGTCGCAGAATGTTTGATTTTGTGTTTAAGATGTTTAGTGAAGCCGATACGGCTGTCCCAAATTTAGGAATGGAAGAAATTCCAAAACACCTTGCTGATCCACTGCCCAGCGAAAGTATTGTCACCGGAGCTAAAGTGAAAAAGATTGACGGACAAGAAGTAATTCTTGAAGACGGTTCAACGTTTAGTGCTCCTCACATTATTTTAGCCACAGAAGCCACCGGCTTAGTGAAAGAGTTTTCCGAAGTAAAATCAAACCACCAAAGCACGACACACCTTCATTTTGTAGCGAAAGAAGCCCCCATTAAAGCACCGATCATAGCATTAAATACAACCCCAAAGAGATTGGTAAATAACATCTGCACCATCAATCAAGTGGCATCAGGATATGCTCCAGAAGGACAACATCTGATATCCATTTCAATAATTGATAATCAGGAAATTAAAAATGATGAACTGAATCGTGCGGTGAAAAAGGAACTTCAAACGTGGTTTGGCAAGGCAACGCTTGATTGGGAACACTTGCATACCAGAACCATTCAATATGCCCTGCCTAATCAGAGCAACGTAAAACATTCCATTCCTGGACAAGAATTCGAAATTCGCAATGGACTTTATGCGTGCGGTGACTTCCAATTAAACGGCAGTATTAACGCATCCATGAAAGCAGGCAGAGAATCCGCTGAATGGGTTGCAGGTAAACTCTAAAAA